>WBZP01000266.1_pt1 | contig 71719 bp, 52 predicted proteins | sample 5204301 | NCBI WGS metagenome assembly WBZP01 (sample SAMN12412401, study PRJNA552823) | activated sludge metagenome | isolation source: activated sludge from nitrification reactor of wastewater treatment plant... | place: USA: Pennsylvania | collected 2017 | reverse complement strand
AGCTGGCGGCACGTTTTCAAGCACATTCCATTCCGATGATGAGCCTATTCCGGGGTGGCCGAATCATCGAGACCATCGTTGGTGCACAACCGAAGAAGGCACTCGATGGGTGGCTCGATCAGAGTGTTCGCTGAGCAAGCCAGTTGTCACTGTGTGACAGTGAATGTGGAGTCTGGATTGCGATCGTACGGAGTCCCTGGATCCGATGATCGCTCTTTCTCGCGGTCAGACTCTGCCAGTCAGTGAGGCTGCGCGAGCCCGAATCCCTAGACCTCCTGCTAAGATCCTCCTCGCTCCTTTGCTGAGCATGTCGGTAACTTAGGTAGTAGGGGGATCTTCTTATGATGACGTTTCGCAAAATCATTGGCTTTGGTAGCCCTGCGCTCCTGCTGCGACTCCCACCCCGCAGTGCGGTCCGGTGAGCGTGGTGGTGAAGAATCCTGACGGTCAGTCCACCAGCAATGGCACGCTATTTCAGTTCAGGAGCAAGGCGCTCGGCTTCGGGAATCCCGTCAACATTCCCAATGCCGCTGGCGATCCGAATAGCAAGCAGGCGATCACAGTAGACCTCAACTCCGACGGAAAAATGGATGTTGTAAACCTCGATGAGGTGGGTGGCGTGGGCAGCGCGCTTCCCAGGGTCAGCATTCACCTGAGCAATGGCGATGGCACCTTCGTTCCCACCACAACCATCACCCTGGCCGCCAACTCGAATCCCACCGCAGTCGCTGCGGGCGATGTGAATGCCGATGGAAAAGTGGACTTGGTGGTGACACTTGGTGCGGCGGATCAGATCCAGCTACTCACGGGTGATGGCAAAGGTGCGTTCACTCCGCAGACCGCCATCAATGTGGGCGCAAAGAACCCGATCTCCATTGCACTGGGTGATCTGACGGGAGACGGCAAGCTCGATGCAGTGGTCGGGCATCTGGCGGGAAATGGTTTCACTGTCTTCACCAACACGGCCGGAGTCCTTGGCGCTCCCAGCAATCAGGTGCTCAACTCGTTCGCCAACATTACCAGCGTGGCTCTTACCGATTTGAACGGAGACAGCAAGCTCGACGCGGTGATTGTGGGGGCAACGACCAACAACCTTGGCGTCCTCATTGGGCTTGGGGCGGCAAAGTTTGCGGCACCTACCACGTTCAACATGCCGGGTGGCCCGAATCGCCTGGCACTGGGAGACTTCAACAATGACAAAAAGTTGGACGTCGTGACTGCCAACGTCGGTGCGGGAACGGTAAGCGTTCGCCTCGGGGATGGGAACGGCGGATTTGGTGGTGCGGCCCCGAGTAGTTCGGTTGCCGCAGGTACCACACCGACGGCTGTGTCGGTTGGAGACTTTGATAGCGATGGCAACGTCGATCTGGTGGTCTCGAACAGCGGCAGCAACACTTTTAGCGCGTTGATCGGCAAAGGAGATGGAACCTTTGGTGCTGCAAAAAGCTTCCCGACCAACGCCAGCCCGGGCAGCATCGTTTCGGCTGATTACAGCGGTGATGGACTGCTCGATGTGGTGACGACCAGTAGTACGACCAACCTGGCGCTCAGCCTGAATCAGTGTCAATAGTCGATTCTGATCGAGTGATGGAGAGTAGTGGAACAGCGTGCTCCGTTGCGCTGTTTCCGGTTCGATATCGACCGGGATCGTCCGGTATCTCTCATCCTCTCATTCCCTGGTTCTTAGGAGTCCGCTCACAAGCTCTGGGCGGTGTACAAGGGAATGACAGGTTCCAGACGTGCCGTCCTTCCCATACGCGTTCTGACCCTGTTGTAGGTCGGGAATCGAACCGACAATCACTACGCGATGAGCACCTGTGCTTGAGGTGTTTGGGGGTCATAGAACCCCCTTGACTCAAAGCGCGGCAGTCGAGATCCTTGCAAATGGTTCCAAAGGAAAGGGGGGGCATCGACCATGGCAGGTAAGTTCGAGATCAATCAGTCGAAGAACGGTCAGTATTACTTCAATCTCAAAGCGGGCAACGGTGAGATCATCCTGAGCAGCGAGCAGTACGAGAGCAAGGCGGCTGCACAGAACGGAATCGAATCGGTGAAGAAGAACGCGGCGCTCGATGAGCGCTTTGAGCGGAGAACCTCGGTCAAGGACGAACCGTACTTTGTGTTGAAGGCGGGCAATGGTCAGGAGATCGGGCGCAGTGAGATGTACTCCTCTCCCGCTGCCATGGAAAACGGGATTGCGTCGGTGAAGAAGAATGCATCTGGCGCTGAGCTGCGCGATCTGACAGCACGATAACTGGACTCGCGCACCCGCTTGCCGAGATCCCTACAGCGCGCCCTGTGCTCCCACGGTTCCTGATGTAGAGAACCTGGCCGAGTCGTCTCTCCGACAAGTTGGGAATTTCGCTAACGCTACCTTTGCGATCGCGCTTGCTACAGGAACTTACAAAGCGGGAACGCTCTCGGACTTCCAGCGGGTCACCATGGTCGTGTTGCTTGCCGCAATTGCCGACGAAAGGTTGGGATGGAGTGAGAGGTGTGGCGAGCTGTCATTTTGTGCTTTTCAGCACAGATATTCCGTGGCTATGATGCAGGTAACATCTCTTTCCGTGAAGGAGTCCCTCTATGTGTGCTCACCCAGAACGTGGCCGGTTGCGGAATCTCTGCGCCCTGCTGGCGTCGGTGCTGGTAACGGCTGCGCTACTCATCCCGGCCACCAGCTCCGCTGTCCCCAAGCTTCGTTTTCAGACCGATGTCAAAGGTGACATCCTCGCGATTGGCAATACCCTCGCCCAAGAGTGTCGTGCGATGGATACGCTGGGAATGGCCGTTCCGGCGCCAGTCGTCGGTACGGTGGGCAACTGCGGTGATCCGCTGACCATTGGCGATAGCTCGCCGGACGTGCTGTGGCGAGCCGAAGACACGATGGCGCGGGCCGACAACACGCTGATGATCGATCAGGCTCGGTCGTCGGCGATGCTCAAGCTGCCGCAGGGGGCGCAGGTGGTCTATGCACGGCTGTACTGGGGCGGCAACCTCGGTGAGGACGTGGCGCTCGCTGGCAGCGCGGTGACCTTCGAGAAGGTCGGTGGCTTCTCGATGAACTTGGTGCCTGATCCGGCCAAGGATGTCTCGACGGCGCTCGGTGGTGGCGGCGGTTATGTGTATCAGACCTCGGCGGATGTGACAGCCATCCTGCAGCGCAACGGCAGTGGCAGCTATCGCGTCGGCAATGTGGTTCGTCGCAACGTCTTCAACCGCGATGAAGATGTGCAGTTCGCCGCCTGGTCGCTGCTGGTCGTCTATCGCAGCGACAAGGAGCCGGTCCGCAACATCACCATCTACGATGGACTCGACGGCGTCGACATTGGCCGCACGGTCAGCCTCGGCGTCATCGGCTTCCGGGTTCCTGAGGGTGGCGTACCGCAGGGCAAGCTCGGCGTCATCGCCTACGAGGGCGACACCGACAAGAAGGACACCCTGCTGTTTAACAACATCGCAGTCTCCGACTCGGTAAACCCAGCTAACAACATCTTCAACAGCACCCGCAGCGAGCTGGGCATGCCGGTATCGGTGATGGGTGATCTGCCGCAGCTAGCCGGGACCGCCGGCAGCATGTCGGGGCTGGATCTCGATGTGATCGACATCTCGTCGATCCTCAAGCAAAACGATACCCAGGCGACGATCGTGGCCAGCTCGGTCGATGACGTCTACTTCTTCGGCGGACTGTTTACCTCGATTCGCAGCCGCAAGCCGGTGATCGAGACGACGCTCACTGCGGACCCCGGCACCGTGCGTCCTGGCGACACGATCACCTTTACCTCGACGACCAAGAATGTCGGCGATGACGACGGGACCGAAATCGTGATTCGGCATCCCATTCCAGACGGTCTGACCTATGTGCCGGGCTCAATCCGAGTGGTGAGTGGCCCCGAGCCGGCCCAGAACGGACCCAAGAGCGACCGCGAAGGGGATGACCAGGCGGAAGTGGTGATGGACCCGATGACGGGCAAGCCGGTGCTGGTGATTCGGATTGGCAAGGGCGCTTCGGGCAACATGGGTGGACGACTGAGTCCGACCGATGCGCCCGTGGTCGTTGAGTACAAGCTCCAGACCTCGCCGACCGCGAAGGGCAACATCCCGACGCAGAGCCAGACCTCGACCAACACCGCAGGCAATCCGGGCCTACCGACCTCAACCTTCCCCTCGGGCAATGGTGCCCAGCCGGGTGCCCCAACGGTCGTCCATGTTCCCGATGGCAACGCCGACCTGCGCATCATCGTGACCAAGGATCCGCCCAATCCGCAGCCGAGTGCGCCAGTCACCTACTCGGTGGATGTCAAGAACGTCGGGACGACGACCGACCCAGGTCCGATCAACGTCAAGGTGACGATTCCACCAGGCGGCACCATCGAGTCGGTGAAGCCGGGTCCGGGCTGGACCTGCGTCCAGCAAGACCGAACCGTCCAGTGCAATCGTCCGATGCCGCCTCAGCTGCCGCTCCAGCCCGGTGAGACCTCGCACGCGGTGGACATCGTGGTCCACAACCCCGGTGCCGTGACGGCAGACAACGCGGTGAATGCGAAGGTCAGCTCGGAAGGGGCGATTGATCCCAATCCAGACGACAACCTCTGGAACGAGCTCGGCAGCAATCTCCGCATCGCTGGTGGTGGCACGGGTTGTTCGCTAAGCCCAGTGGCCGCAACCAATGGTGCCAGCTCGCTCGCCGGAATCGGTGCGGCGATGGTTGCGCTCGCTCTGCTCCGTCGTCGGTCCTCGCAGCGGACTGATGCCAGCGCTCGCCTGTAATGAGAAGAGAAAGGAATTTGGTCGTGAACAAACTTAGTTGCGCATTCCTCTTCTCGGCTCTGGCTGGCGTTGTCAGCGCAGAAAGCTCGGCACTGGCCGAACCCAATCGTGGCTTCGAGCTCAACCGCTATCAGCCCACTGCGGCTGGTGAGTGGTCGTTTGCCGTCGATCACCCGTGGTATTCCTCGACGCGCTACTTCGCGGCCGGGATCACCCTGAACTACGGCCACAAGCCGCTGGTGGCGGGCTCGATCGATGAAAACGGCGCGTTTGGCGAGGCGAAGTCGCTCATCGATCACCTGTTCATCGCCCACGTTGATCTCGCCGGTTCGTTTCTCGATCGTGTCTTGATCACGGCTTCGCTGCCGGTGGTGTTAACGAGCGCCGGAGATCCACAGTTTGCAAGTGGCGCGGCGGTCGGCGACCTGCGACTCGGCGGCAAGGTTCGTTTGTACGGACAGCCGTATGCGAGCACGTTTTCGGCCAGCGTCGGACTGGATCTCTGGGTTCCATTCCGCGCAATGACCGACAGCCTACCACCCACGGCGAGCGACCAGAGTGTCCGCGCTCTTCCCAAGCTGATGGTGGGCGGCGTTTGGAACAAGTTGCTGTGGTCAGGAACGCTCGGATTTCTCATCCGTCCGGAGGCCATCACGGTGGCTCCACCGGCGTTTGCTTCGAGCCTGGGTCGCGCCGCGTCCGAGCTACAGTTCGGTCTGTCGGCGGCCTACTTCGATCAAGAGCGTCGCTTTGCGGTCGGACCTGAAGTGATCCTAACGACCGCCGCCGCTGGCGAGGACTCGTTCTCGCGCTTTGGCACGAGCCTGGAGATGCTGCTCGCCGGTCACTACAACATCGCACGGATGATCCAGACCGGTCTGGCACTGGGGGCCGGATTTGTCCGTCAGCCCGGTACGCCGGACTTCCGTATGCTGTTTCGGCTGGCGTATGCACCGATGGCCGAGCCGAAGCGTCCGAACGATCGGGACAACGATGGCATTCTCGATGCCGACGATGCTTGTCCAGATGTCAAAGGTGTGGCCACCGGCAACCCGGCAACTCATGGTTGTCCGCCGCCGGGCGATCGGGATCGAGACGGCGTGATCGACGCTGAGGATCTCTGCCCAGACGTTCATCAGGGACAGACTCCCGATCCGATGCGCCGAGGTTGTCCGGCCCCGGCTCCTGAAAGTGATCGCGATGGCGATGGCATCTTGGATCGCGATGACCTGTGCCCGGATCTCCACAAGGGTCCGGTACCTGATCCAATGCGCCATGGCTGCCCGGCTCCCGATACCGATCGCGACGGCATACTCGATCCTGTGGATGTCTGCCCGATGGAACCGGCTGGAGCATTCCCCGATCCGGTTCGCCGTGGCTGCCCGCTGCCTGACCGTGATCAGGACTCGATTCCCGACAAGTTTGATGCTTGTCCGGACAAGCCCGGTGCGCCGCATCCCGACCCGAAGAAGAACGGCTGCCCAGGTCTGCTGACGGTCACGGGTGGAAAGATCGTGATCCTCAAGCCGGTGTTCTTTGCCACCGACAAGGACATCATCCTGCCGCAGAGCTTCCCGGTGCTACAGGCGGTGGCCGACGCGCTGAAGGCGGCGCAGCAGATCCGGCAGGTTCGGATCGAAGGCCACACCGATAGCCAAGGCGTGCGGATCTACAACGTCGACCTGTCGCAGCGTCGCGCTGGCAGCGTCCGTCGTTGGCTGATCGAGCACGGCATCGAGGAGGGGCGCGTGGTGTCGGAAGGCTTCGGCCCGGATCGCCCGGTCGATACCAACGCCACGGTCGCAGGCCGCGCCAAGAACCGCCGCGTTGAGTTCCACATCGTGGACGGCAGCGGCGTGATCCCAGCCACTCCGTAAGCCCGCCGAAGAGCGCGCTGGATATCCCCATCTCGACGCGCTCCTCCTAACCGCGCTACCTCCCGTCTGTTTCGAAGCCCACACCAACCGAGGAAATCGGCCCCCCCGTGATCAGGGGGCTCCTCCGCCCGCGTCGCGTTGGGTAGCACGGCTGCCATGCGCAACGATGACCGCCTTCACAATCGGCAGCGCCAGATCGGCACCGCTGTTGCAAACTGCGGCCTGAAGCCTGATGGAATTATATGAAGTATTTCAAAAGACTCTTATAAGACCACAAGTAGCTTTGGGCAGATCGCACTCTCGCGTCAACTGGTCCCAATGGTTCTGACCCGCAGTGTCGCCACCCGGCACTACGTCCCGCTCTCTGTTGTACGCAAGAGTCCGCTTAGGGAGTCCCGATCAGCGGCAATTTGGGACTCCTGTTCATTTTTTTCTTGATCACTGAAGTTTTGATCAGTAGTTTCGCTGCGCTCTCTACGGAAGAGAGCGCACTTCAAACCCCGTTTCCCTTTGTAAGGAGTCGATGATGAGCCTGACGTTCTACTACGCCCCCCACTCGAGTGCTTCCCCGGTTCACTGGACGCTGGAGGAGCTAGGAGTTCCTTATGAGAAAGTGCAGCTCGATTACCGAGCAGGCGACCTCAAGAAGCCAGAGTTTCTGAAGCTGAATCCCAATGCCAAAGTGCCGGTCTTGGTCCACGACGGCGTGGCGATCTTTGAATCGGCAGCGATCCAGCTCTACTTGGGAGAGCTGTTCGGAGTTGCCAAGGGACTCTACCCCGCGCCGGGTCCGAAGCGCGGCGAGGTCATGAAGTGGATCGTCTGGACCAATGTGACGCTTGGAGAAGCGATGTCGCGCCTCGGCCGCAACGTGGGTCAGTGGGCACCAGAGGATGAACGCAACGCCAAAGCAGGGGCGACCGCGAAGGCCGACATCATGGGGCTGCTCCAGATCGTGGAAAATACCCTCCAAGGTCGGCCCTATCTGACCGGAGAGACGTTCACGCTTGCCGATCTCCACCTGGCGTCTTGGATCGACTACGTGCGGATGATGCAGATCGACCTTACGCCCTATCCGACGTTGGTTGCGTGGTGCAGTCGCTGCACGTCTCGGCCTGCCTGTGCTACCGCTCCATAGCGATTCACTAGACGACGTCTGTTAAAACAGACAGTCGTCCGTTGGCGCTACTCTGCCTGTCGATAGCGTGCTCGGCGGGGGGGGCGAGTCGAGTAGCGCGTCGGCGTCATCCCGCCTAGGCTGCGTGAGCCGGCCCGGTGGCTTGGGTTTGGATCAAGCTGATCAGACGCGAGGGGCTACAGCGGCGGACGAGCAGGTGGCGAACCCCTCGGCTGACCGCTAGTTTGCGTGCTGCCACCACGGCATTGTGGCTGTTTACGTCGGTTACGATCACTACCAAATCGACGCGATTGACCAGCGCCGCCAAGGTCTGGGCACCCCGACCAGCGGTGTGGCCGCTGTGGATTTCGAGCTGGTAGCCTGCGGACCGGGCTGCCTGCTGGAATAGGCCTTCGGAACGCTCGACGCCACCTATCATGCCGATGCGGAGAGGGGGCGACTGGGGGCTGGTCTGCACCAGGTTGGGATGAAATTTGGGACGTTTCGACGAAGAAATCGATGCTGAGTTCATTGCACCACCATCACCATAACAACCGAAGTCTGTTATAGCATACGACGTCTGCTGCTGTGGAAATTTGTCTGTTCAGCGTCGGATGGTTCGCGAACATCGTCCAATATAACGGACGGACGTTGGATGGGAGCGCGTCCTAGAACTTCTGAATCGTTTCGACGACGGCCTTGGCCCAGGTGAGCGGAACTTTCTTGGAGGCACGATCCACTTCCATCGAAGCGCGGCGCAGCTTGATGTTCGGGAAATACTGCTGAATCTCTTGAAGCCGTGGCGAAAAACCACCGCGAGCGGCCTCCATCAGGTTTTGGTACGCCATCCGCTGTTCCGAGTTCATCTTCCCGAAAGGAAAATCGGGGACCACATCTGAAAAGTAGGCGTTGGCGACCCGATTGAGCGAGGCGCAGCGGAAGTTGAAGTAGTGGTTGGGACCGCCATCGCTCGCTTTGACGAGGAAGAATCCGAAGAAGCAGCCGGTGTCCGAAAGCTCAAGCGACTTGTCTTGCTTGAGCGCTTGCAGATCCCAGCCGTTCCATTTCTTGATCTTGGGGTCACCTTGGGCGGCAAACTTGCGGTCGAGCCAGACCTTGTGCCATGGCTCTGCGGGACGAAGGTCTTTGGTCGGCGCGACGAACTTCATTCCAGATGGCACGCTTTGCACGATCTGGATGAGGGCAATCTTGTCTTCTTCCCGGCCTACGCGACGACCGATCCGGACAAAGCCGAGCCAAGGTGTGCCAGGTTCCGCTCTTTGAAACTCGGTCAGGTTGTCGTTACCAATGTTCATGGTAAAGCTTGGCCGGACCACGCCCCACAGGGTGGCATCGTTGGCAATCTCCTTTTCATTGTCAGCCTTCATCACCAGATCGGGATTTTTCGGCATCCGCAGAAAGGTTGTGCGCAGCTCGACCGGGCCGAACTCTGGTTTGTTGTCGTATTTCGTGGGCTTCGGCTTGGCTTTGATGATCTCATTGCCGGAGGACTCTTCCGTTGTACCCACCGTGAATGATTGCTTGCCGCTGCCTTGGCTGTTGGTGCCGGAAGACTGGCTCTCTGTCTGGGCGTCTTTGCCACCGGTTTTGGTGCCACCGGTTTTGGTGTCGCCGGTTTTGGTGCCGCCGGTTTTGGTGCCGCCGGTCGGTCCGGTCTGCTTCTTGACTGGCGCGGGCTTGGCCAGTCGTTCCTCCAGCGTCTTTGCGAACCCATCGAGCATCGTCGCGAAGTGGTCATAAAGCTCCGTCTCGGCCTGGGCCGCCGAGTAGAACTTGGGATAGCTGCGCGGGGCGAGGAGAACCTTCTTTAGGTAGAGCAGATAAGGCTCTTCTTTGGTTTTCCAGTCCTTCTTTCTCGTCTTCTCTTCCCACTCGCGAAATGAAAGGATTTTTGCCAAGGTCGACCCCCAACGCACTCCGTAGCGCGCTTGTTCATCGTATCGCACCACGGCACCTAGACAACGGCTTCCGATCGAGTGGCTCATGAGTCCGCGAGACTTAAGGAGAGTTTCGGGAGTCGCCTCACCCTAGAGTTCCAAACAGGACGCTCGGAATGGCTTAACGGCGGTGAACGGTTGTGGCGGATGCTTGATCGGTGGCGAGCATAACGATTTCGCTGACATTGACGTGAGGGGGACGCGTCACACAGAACAGGACCGCTTCCGCAACATCGTCTGCGGACATCGGAGTCATGCCAGCGTACACCGCCTTGGCGCGCTCTACATCACCTCGGAAGCGGACCACGCTAAACTCCGTGTCAACCATACCAGGATCGACGCTGCTGACGCGAATTCGTGTTCCCAGCAGATCGTGTTTGAGACACTGATTGAGCATTCGCACGGCTGCTTTGGTAGCGCAGTAGATTGCACCTCCGACATAAGGCTGCGTACCTGCTACTGATCCGATGTGAACGATGTGACCAGAGTCCCGCTGTACCATCTGCGGCAGCACGGCATGGGTGACATGAAGGACTCCTTTTACATTGGTGTCGATCATCTCATCCCATTCTGCTGGGACTCCGTCTTGCAGCTTGTCTCGCCCGCGCCCAAGTCCGGCACTGTGAATCACCACATCGACGGCGCGCAGAGTAGGAGGCAGTGTGGCCATCGACTCCGTGACCTGCTTGCCGTTGGTGACATCAACCACCAGAGGCATCACTTGTTCAGCACCGAGCTTCGTAAGCTCCGCAGACAACGCATGCAGTCGCTCCGTACGGCGGGCCACCAGGATCAAACGACAACCACTGGCTGCGAACGCTCGGGCACAGGCTGCACCAATGCCGCTGCTGGCACCCGTGATGAGGACAACCTTGCCATGAAGGGAAGGGAATACCGGAAACACAGCCTGCGAAGATGTATCACTCATGGTTGCGCATCTTACCAGGAGCACTGTGGTGGATAAATAGCCACTTTTCGTCACAGCGGATCAGTCATTTTCGCACGAGCGGGAGTGCCAGACCGTGCGTTGTGTTTGGTCCGCATATACTTCACCACAGTCCGCTCCGGCGAATACCCTAGATTCGCTCCACACAACATCGTTCGACTCTGTAATAATGAAGGGGCCGTGTTGTGCCAACCGTCCGTGGGGGGATCCCTGGCATTGAGGCTCCGACCTTTGTCTGCGTCGCTTGCGACGGCGGCATTCCGTACTCGGCTCCCTAATGCAGCAGGGGGCACATCGGTTCCAGCTCTGCTTCGATCAATGGCGAGCCTCACCAAAGAGGCTTTCGCGTTGGAGGTGTTGTTGTGAAGTCTTGGCGATCTTTGGCGAAATCACTGAGTGTAGTAGGTGCGATCTGTTGCGCCCTTCTGAGTCCGAAGGAAGCATCCGCGCAGACCTTGAAGCAGGGCTTTGCCGTCAACCGGTACGAACCCACCTCTGCGGGTGAGTTTTCGTTCTGGGTGGACCATCCCTGGTACTCATCGACGCGCTACTTTTCTGTGGGCATCACGCTCAACTACGCTCACAACCCACTGGTGTTTGGGTCGGTTGGTAGCGACGGTAGCTTCACAAAACAGCTCTCGGTCATCGAGCACCAGTTTCTAGGCCATGTGGATCTTGCGGGCTCCTTTTTGGATCGCGTGCAGATCAATGCCAGCCTTCCCATCACCTTTATCGAACGCGGTACCAAGGCTGCGGGGGCCGAGCCTGCCAACGGAGTGGCGGTCGGCGATCCGCGCTTTGGTTTGTGGGTGAGGCTCTTTGGACAGCCCTATCGGAGTCCCGTGTCACTTAGCATCGGTGCCCAGGTTTGGGTGCCGCTGCGATCGTTTGGAGTGAACTCGGGAGTGGCATTGTCGTCGAGTGACGAGGGTGTGCTGCGGGTGCTTCCCAAGCTGGCGTTGGGGGGCTATGGCAAGCACATTCTGTGGTCGTTCACTGCGGGCTTTCAATACCGTCCGGCTGCGCAGATTGGCTCGGGAGTTGATCTCGCGGGAAGCACGGTTGGTTCAGAGCTTCAGCTCGGGGCCGCGATAGCGTATGCGGATATGCAGCGTCGCTTTGCGATCGGTCCCGAAGCGGTGTTGGCCACCCAAGTTCTGGGAACCGATTCCACCAAGCCGTTCTATCGGGATTTCACGAGCTTGGAAGTGTTGCTGGCAGCTCACTACAACATCGCCCATCAGGTCAACGTTGGAATCGCGGGCGGTGTGGGACTCCTCCGGCAGCCGGGTACCCCGGACGGACGGGTGCTGCTCCGCATCGCCTATGCACCGATCAAAGAAGAGAAAAAACCAATACTTGATCGAGATCACGATGGAATTCTCGATACAGATGATGCCTGTCCAGATGACCGAGGAATCGCGACGGACAATCCCAACACCAACGGCTGTCCGGATCGTGACCGCGATGGTGTGATCGATCGTCTCGACATCTGTCCGGATGTTCACAAGGGCGAGCGTCCCGATCCCGATTCGAAGCGCCTTGGCTGCCCGGCGGGTGATCGTGACAAGGACGGAGTGCTCGATCCGGATGATCAGTGCATCGATGTTCCCAAGGGTGATCATCCCGATCCCGATCCAAAGAAGCTGGGTTGTCCGGCTGGTGATCGCGATAACGACGGAGTGCTCGATCCGGATGATCAGTGCGTCGATGTGCCGAAGGGTGACAAGCCCGATCCGAAGAAGCCGGGCTGCCCTGCGGGTGACCGTGACAAGGACCATGTGGTGGATCACGAGGACGCTTGCCCAGATCAGCCTGGTGCTCCAGACCCCGATCCGAAGAAGAACGGCTGCCCCGGTGCAACCATGATCACGGATGGTCAGATCAAGATCATCGAGCCGGTGTTCTTCGCGACCAACAAGGACGTCATCTTGAAGCGCAGCTTCCCAGTCCTTGAAGCAGTGGCGAACAGCCTGAAGGGTGCACCGAGCATCAAGAAGGTGGAAGTCGAAGGACACACCGACAACCGGGGCAAGGCGGCTTACAACCGTGAACTGTCTGCTCGTCGGGCAGCCAGCGTGGTGCGCTTCCTGGTCGAAAAGGGAATCGATGCCAAGCGGCTCCAATCGGTGGGCCATGGTCCCGACAAGCCGATCGAAGACAACAAGACCGCCAAGGGTCGCGAAAAGAACCGCCGCGTCGACTTCGTGATCATTGATCCGGCCCAGCCGAAGGACGTTCAGGTCAAGAAGGCGAGCGACATCGTGGTGCCGCAGTCCGAGGACCAGAGCGACAAGTCCGAAGGCAAGAAGGGCAAAAAGGGCAAGAAGGACAAAAAGGGCAAGAAGGGTGATGCCGTCGCGGGCGACTCTGCCGACAAGGCCGATGCTGCGGATGACGGTGGCAAAAAGAAGAAGAAGCGGAAGTCCAAGAAGGATGCCACGGATGCGGCGGCTCCTGCCGATGGTGCGGATGGCGACAAGGCCGATGGCAAGAAGAAGCACCACCGTCGCAAGAAGGACAAGGCCGCTTAAGGCAGCGCAGAACTTAAGCCAAGTAGGAATAAGGACTCATGGGTCCGCAGGTCCAAGAGAAGCCATTAGAGGTGTAAGATGACCATTCGTCGTTACGGTTCCGTAGGGAGTTGCTTGCTTGGGCTCCTGTCTGCAGTAGGGGTCAGCGCTCTCGGAGGAACGGCTGCTGCCGCTCCGCAGAAGCTGGCTGAGTTCAACGAGAAGGGAAACTTCCTGCTGATTGGGAATACCCTTGGCTGGGACTGCGCTGCGGGGGTACCCCAGCCGGTTGTCGGTAGCGTCAGCAGCGGCGGTTGCGGCACCAATACGGATGACAGCTCTGCGGACATGCTGTGGCAGACCGATGCAAACGGCACCACGACTGCTGCGGATGGCACCACCACACCACTACGTGCCAGCAGCGCTGCCTTTCTATCGATTCCTCCCGACTCGGTAGTGGTCCATGCACGGCTGTTCTGGGCGGCGCAGCTACCGCTCGGTGCTTCCGCAGGTCGTCAGGTGGGATTCGATCGACCGGGTGGTTTTAAGTCGGTGATTGTCAATGACCCGCAGTTTCCGGGGCTGACGGTCAATAGTGGTGGCCGCACCTACTACCAGGGCAATGCCGACATTACCAGGCTGGTTCAAGCCAACGGCAGCGGCCCCTATCGGGTCAGCGGAGTGCCCACCACGTCACTGCGCGATGTCCTTGAAAACGTCGCGTTTGTGAACTGGCACATGGCGGTCATCTATCGCAAAAAGGATGAGCCGACCCGCAACATCGTGATCTATCGCGGCATGGATACCGTTCAGCAGGGGGCCAACGCGAACGCTACGCTCGACGGATTTCTGGTACCGAACAGCGGCTTTTCCGGACAACTCGGCATCATCGGTTACGAGGGTGATGAAAGCTTGACCGGAGACTCAATGCTGTTTAACGGCACCGTGCTGAGCAACCCGCTCAATCCGGCCACGAACTTTTTCAACAGCAGCCGCAGCACGCTGGGGGCACCGGTGTCGATCACTGGTGACCTACCGCAGATGTCGGGACAGCCATCTAGCATGGTTGGCATCGATCTCGATGTGGTGGATGTGACCTCGCAGCTTGCAGCAGGCGCAACGTCGGCTCAGATTCAGGCAACGTCGAGCGGAGATCTGTTCTTCCTGGGTGGCTTTGTGACTGGAATCTCGACGCTGTTTCCGGTGTATTCGGAAAGCACCAAGACCTATGTGAACGTCAGCCGTCCGGGCAAGCCCGTGATTCCGGGCGATACCGTGAAGTACACGATCAACGTCGTGAACACTGGATCGGATACATCCATCAACACGGTATTGCGCGATCCGCTGCCTCCGGAGCTGACCTATCTTCCTGGCTCGCTCAAGATCACAAGTGGCATGAACGCTGGTGCCAAGACGGATGCGCCTGGCGATGATCAGGCCGAATACGATGCGAACACCCGAAGCTTGATTGTTCGGGTGGGAGCGGGGGCTGATGCCAGCAAGGGTGGTACCGTTGCGGCGGGAGAGAGCACCACCATCGAAATCACGGCGGTGGTGAGCCGTGCCATCTCCGGTCGGCTCGATAACCAAGGCTCGATCACCGGGCAGGGACAGCTTGCGGTTGCAAAGGGGGTCATGCGTGCCGGTGCGTGGCTGACCGGCGATGGTACCTCGCCGAGCGCTCCTACCAGCATCGTGGTGGATTGTCAGAGCGATCTGCAGTGCGGAGTCCTGGCTCCAAAGTGTGATCGTGCGCTGGCACCACCGCGCTGCGCGTGCAGCGTAAACAGTGACTGTCCAAGTGGATTTGTCTGTGATCCGTTCGGTCGGAGCTGCGTACAGTGCACCGCTTCGCCAGCACAAACCGGCTCCTGCTCGGCTGCGGGACAGGGAGCGATTTGTCTGTCCGACAATCGTTGCGGTTGCAACACCGATGCGGACTGTGGGGGCCGCACCTGTGATCTGGGAAGCCGAACTTGTCCGAGTCCGAAGTCGGACTTGTCCGTGGTGGTGATTCCGCCAGCGACTCCTTCTGCTCCGGGAACGACTGCGGTCTATAGCGTACAGGTCACCAACCTGGGAACCGATCCGGTAACCGATGCCAACATCTATACCCAGCTTCCTCCTGGAATCACTGGAGCGTCGTGGACTTGTATGCCGGTGGGTGCGGGGGTGATGTGCCCTGCGGCAAGTGGCCAAGGTGCCTTGCCCGCGACTGTCACCTTGCCTTCTGGTGGTCAGCTCATCTACACGCTGTCGGTTCCGATTCCTGCCAACTACACCAGCGAGACCGTTCCGGTTCGTGTGACTGCTCTGCCACCGACCGGAACCACCGACCCTCAGCCTGCGAACAACAATGGATATGGCGAGGCGGTGGTGACCCAGACCAATCGTCCGGATCTGGTGTTGACTGTGGATGGACAGATCGGACCGGAACCGTACAGTGAGCAGTACACTGCGAACACCATGAACAAGGGAACCGGTGCGGCGGCTGGTGCCTACTTCAACTACACGGCACCCGAAGGCTCTCAAGTGACCGATGTACAGCCCGGAGAGGGTTGGACGTGCGTGGTGAGTGCGAACAAGCGCTACTTGAGCTGCGAAACCAAGACGCCGATTCCTCCGCAGGGCAGCGCCCCTCCGGTGGTGTTCGTGGTGAAGAGCCCGAAGGGAACCACCACCCAGCCGTTTGATGCGACGGTGACGCCGCGTGATGAGCTGGGCTTTGCGATGACCGATGCCAATCCTGCGGACAACACCGTGAGCAAGAGCACTCCGGTAGGTGATGCCAAGCTGGCCGGTAACGGATTTGGTTGCGCGATGGCCGCCCCTGCTCCGGAAGGAATGGCCCCCCTGGGCGCGCTCGGTGGCTTCCTACTGACCTGCTACTCTCTGGTTCGTCGTCGACGGAACGTGGCCTAAGCAGCGGGTGTCTCTTCGCAGGGAGTGACACCCACTCTAGGCCCAAGCAAAGTCACCACACTGCTTTGGTGTGATGGCTTTGTTTGGTTGCTGGCTGCGGCTGCGTTTCTGGTTGTTTTCACCGCGACAGACTATTTACTTTGGCGGGCTTGGCGCGAGTTCTTCATAGGCACTGCGGGCGATGGGGAAGGTGCGGATCGGGCCGGGCTTTGCGGTGATCTCAATGTCACGGAACACGACTTCGCCTTCCGCTTCCGCATGGTATTTCCCCGTAGCCTTTCCGTAGACCGTCAGGGGCTTGTGCGCGGACTCTGCCAGTCCAGCACAGAAGGACAAATCGACTCCCCACGCCGAAAACACTTCGTAGCCGAAGCGACCTTCGGGGTTCACCGGGGTCGCGCCGAGCACATGTGGATTCTTGGCCAGACAGTCGCCTTGCACGGCGTACACCCAGAATTTCTGACCGGGTGGGAGCGGCTTATTGTACTTCACCGAACCAAAGAACTCGACTTCGCAGGTCTTCTTGCTGGTGACGGGCGGTGCGGGCTGCGCGGTCGCAGCGGTTGGGGGTATGGTGGTGGGGGCTGGATTGGTCGTGGCGGCAGGTACGACATCAGCCTTCGCTGCCGGCGCTGCGGTGACTGCGGTCGGGGCAGCCGGGGGAGGAGTCGTGTTTCCGGTAACGGGAGGAGCGGAAACCGCTGGTACGGCCTGCTTGTCCGTACTCACGGCTGTCGGTTTGTTCGAAGGACATCCTGCGATAAACCCGCAAGCCGCGAAGACTAGAACTCCGTCACGAAAGTGCTGCGTCAGACGTGGTTTTGATTGTGGTTTCATGTCCAGAGAGTGTACAATAAGGCAGTAGAAATATGTAAGTCATCTCGCAAAACACTATGGAGAACGGAGATACCCAATGCGCCTCTTTTCACAACTATCTAGCTGTCTGATCCTCAGTGCGCTTTCTGCTAGTTGCGCGAGCATTTCTAGCAGTGGTTCCGATCAACCCCCTCCCACGACGTGCCCAGATGGAGTGGTCTGCGATCCGAACACCAACCCAGGGCCAGACCCGTACGATGTTCCGACCTCTGGCGGCATGGTTACTGTCGGTAACAGCATGTCTCCGTATACGCCGACCTCCCCCGGATCAACGGGCGTGAAGGAAAACAACGGCGCCATCGTGATTGACTCCTCCAGCTTTGGTCAGGGTCTTGGTACGTTCGTTTGGGTCGCCAACAGCGCCGATGGAACAGAGTCCAAGGTCGATGCGGCCACCGGCAAGGAAGTCGCTCGCTACTGCACGGGCCCGGGCTGTAAGCAGGATCCTTCGCGGTCGACGGTCAGCTTGCTCGGTGACGTAGCGGTTACCAACCGTGCCAACTACTACGGATACGCCTTTCCGGACCGTGCTTCGGTCGTAAAGATTGCCGGAGACAAGACCCGCTGTGTGGATCGCAATGGCAACGGCCAGATCGATACCTTTGAGGGTTCCGGTCCAGTCCCGGCAGCGTTTATGTGGGCGGTCGGTGCCAAGGACAGCCCGGACGAGTGCGTGCTGTGGCACGTTCCGCTTACCAAGGATCGCAATGGCAACACCACTGGGGCCCCAGGAACCCTTCCTCGTGCGGCGGCGTTTGACTCTACGCTGAGCCCAGAGGGAGTGCCTTCACAGTACCTGTACGTAGGTCTGTTCCAAACGCAGGAAGTGGTTCGCCTCGACTCTGCCACCGGCAAGATCCTGAAGCAGTTTCCAGTCGGCGTAAGCCCATACGGCTTTGTGATCGACAAGAACGGCAAGCTCTGGATTCAGGGCACGGGCACACTGGCCAGCGTCGATGTGAAGAACGGCGACGCAGTCACCAATCATGGCAGCGATCCCTGCATGTACGGCATTACTGCGGATGCACGTGGCTTGATCTACACCAGTTCCAGCAACTGCGTCACTCGCTTTGATCCCAAGACCGGCCTCCGCGACCGGCTGACCCTCCCTCCTGCGAACTTCCTGCGGGGTCTGTCGCTGGATGATAAGTACAATCTGTGGATCGCTGATACCGGAACCGGTCTGTTCCATGTTGATGCGTCGGCTGCCCCACCGGCTTCTGGTGCCACCACGATGGTGATGAAGAAGCACATCAACGCGCTTCCGGGCCCCAAGGACTACCTTGGCGTGGGTCTAGACATCAACGGCACTCCCTGGGTCGTGAACGAAGCCAATGCCGAAGTGTGGAAGGTCAATCCGACCGACTACAGCTTTGTCCGCACCGCAGTGGGCGCGAATCCGTACACCTACTCGGACATCACGGGCTCTGCGCTACGCTATGCGGGAGCGCGGTTCGGTCTGTATCGCCACACCTTCAAGTCGGATTGTGCGCCGCGCAAAACCACCTGGAACAAGGTGTCCTATACGGTCGACACTCCGGTGGGAACCACCGTCGAGGTCAGTGCGCGTGGAGCGGGCTCTCTGCTCGACATCGAAAAGACTCCGTTTGGCACCACGACCACGATTCCGCCTGACCCGGTAGGCCCCATCAAACCGTCCATCAACGAAGGCGTGGACAATACCTACCTCCAGGTGCAGTTCAAGCTCACGGCGGACGACCCCACCAAGACTCCTTCCGTGAAGGATCTGGTCGGTAGCTATACCTGCGGTTAGTACGGCACGGAATCCCCGATTCGGCTCCTTCCCTCCTGCTGCGCGCAGCCTAGTTGGCGCGCCTGTGCTCGCTCTCCCCATTTATCCTCGTTGACAGGAACAGCTCGCCCGCAGGCACAAGGCGAGAACTCCGTTTTCCGACGAGAAAACTTGGACCGTAACGGGCCAATTGATGGTACGCTTCTGCCAAACCTGTTTTGATTTGCGCCAGGAACACCTGGCCTTGGGGGAGGACTGATGATGATGAGCTTACGGCGTGGTTTTGGCGTGGGAAGCGCGGTCGCCTTTGCGGCACTGCTGAGCCACAGTCAATGTACGGACGTTCCTTCAAATGGCACCACCAACACCGATGGTCTGTCTGGTGGCTCTGTCGACATGGCGATGGTGATTCCGCCTCAGGATCCACCATCTACTCTGGCCATCACTTCAGTGAATCCTCCACGCCTTGCGCAGGATCAGGCCACGACGCTTGCGATTGGCGGAACTGGATTCAAGGCCGGTGCCACGGTTACGGTCGGCGGCGTGACTTGCGCGGGTCCGATCGTCTCCCAGGTGAACTTTACGGGCACGCTGATTACGTGCGCGATACCGACCCAACTGAAGACCTGCGGTCTGCAGAACATCGTGGTGACGAACCCGGATGCGACCACGGTGTCTAACGACCAGCTCTTCCTTCGCCATCCTGCGGCCCCAGCCTACGCCCCCCGTGCGAGCATGGCCGTCGGCGCCCAACCTGACGGAATTGTGGTTGCTGACGTCGATGGTGATGGCAAGCAAGACCTTGTGTATGCGCAGCGCAACTCGAACAACATCGCTGTTCGTTTGGGAGTGGGCGATGGAACCTTCGCCGCAGCCACTACCTACGGCGGCGGTGGCAGCGGTCCGATCGAGCTCGCAGTGGCGGATTTCACTGGAGACAACAAGCTCGACATAGCTGTGGCCAACAGCAGCGGGACCGTGGGAGTCCTGATCAACAGTGGTACCGGAACCTTTGCAGCGGCAAAGACGGTAGCGGTAACGAGCCCGCACGGACTGGCTGTTGGAGACGTGAACGGAGACGGAAAACTGGACGTAGTGGTTTCCAATCAAGTGACTGCGGCCAACGTATTCATCGGGGATGGCACCGGAACCCTGGTTGCAGCGACTCCTGCTGCGGTCGGAGTGGGAGCGACCCCGCTTGATCTGGCACTCGGAGACGTGAATGGTGACGGAAAGCTCGACATGGTGGTCACCAACTTCAACGACAAGACGCTCAGCGTTCGGCTTGGTAACGGCAACGGTACGTTCAGCAACACCAATACCGTGAGCACCAATGCCGGTCCGGTGGGAGTGGCTGTTGCAGATCTGAATGGCGACAAAAATCTCGATGTGGTGGTCGCCAACCAGACTGCGGGTAACGCTTCGATCTTCTTCGGGGATGGAACCGGAGGCTTCGCGATGCCGGTCACGTTGACCACCGGCAATGGCACGCGTCAGGTTGCGATCGTGGATTTCAACCGGGATGGCCTCCTCGATCTTGCGTTCACCAACAGCGCGGGCGCAAACGTCGGAATCTATCTGGGCAATGGTCAGGGAACCTTCGCTGGCTTTACCGGAGCGACCCTGTTTACGGTGGGAAATACCCCATTCGGAATTGCCACTGGTGACTTCAATGGCGACGGAAATCGCGACTTTGTGACCACGGATTTCAACGGCAATACGCTGTCTGTCATGCTGGCCACCGAGCAGTGTAAGTAAGCTCTCTGTTGGCCGTCGGTTCGCCTGTCTGTCTCTCCGCATGCTGCCATCACTCGGCGGTCTTCGCTTTCCACAAAATCTGGTCCAGCCAAGCTCCACTTGGAGCTTTTGCGCTATGATGGCCCCTCACTTCGATCGAGCGAGCTGGAGAAGCCATGGGAATCGCGCAGAGCCTCCGTAGCAGAGTCCGTCACGCCAAGACGAGCATTCTCAATACCGCCAAGCTGATGAGTGGGAATCGCTTCACCGCATCGTACCACACCGAATATCGCGTAGTCGTCAAGACCCCGAAGTTTTCGCTGCGTCAGTACGGTCATGACAAAAAGTCGGGCTCCCATGTGCTGTTGGTTCCGCCCTTGATGGTGACTGCCGAGATCTATGACATGGCCCCCGATCTGAGCGCGGTCCTGCTGCTGCGAGACCAGGGCCACGATGTCTGGGGTCTTGATTTCGGAACTCCCGATGAGACTCCGGGCGGACTTGAAAAGACGCTGACCGATCATGTGATGGCGGTGAGTGATGCGGTCGATCAACTGGTCCAGCAGACCGGTGGCAAAGTTCATTTGGTCGGCTATTCCCAAGGGGGAATGTTCATCTATCAAGCGGCTGCATATAGGCGCTGTAAGGACATTGCTTCGCTGATCACGATGGGTAGTCCAGTCGATCTACTGCGGAACTTTCCGGTTGCGGTTCATACCGGAGTCCTGGCAAACCTCCTGCACTCTGCCGAGGAGTGGATTCGGGGTCCGCTGGCGAGCCTGCCTGGACTTCCCGGATGGATCACAAGCTGGGGATTCAAGCTGGCCAGTCCGCGCCAAGAGCTGCGTCATCTGCTGATGATGTTGCGTCTACTAGACGATGAAGAGGCGCTGAAGAAGCTTGAGCCAACCCGTCGCTTTTTGGGAGGGGAGGGCTTTATCGCGTGGCCTGGTCCGGCGCTGCGAACCTTTGTCGACGACTTCATTGTTCACAATCGCATGATGTCGGGGGGCTTTGTGATCGCGGGACAGACCGTGTCTCTGTCCGATTTGACGGTTCCGATCCTCTACTTTCGAGGGCGGCGGGATGACTTTGCGCGACCTCGTAGCGTCTCTGCGATCGAGAGAGTGGTTCCTCATGATGAAGTCTATGGCATGACGATCGATGCCGGACATCTTGGACTGGTGGTGGGAACACGAGCGCGGGAAGAAGTCTGGCCAACGGTCGATGAGTGGCTTCGCTATCGCGATCAAATGGCAAGTAAACCGGCGCGTATCGGTAGACTGCTTGGTCACAGTGCGCCGATTGCAGCGGAGTCGGAAGCGGAGACCGGTCGCGAGATCGGAGATATCAAGCTCCTGTATGCGGGACCGAGGGCACTGTGGAACCAGGCCGGCAAGCTCGCGCTGGATATCACAAATGGAGCCCGCTGGATTCGATGGCAGCTTCCCCGTGTGATCCAACTGACGCGCTTCTGGGACAGCGCTCCGATGTCGATTGGAGCGACGCTGGCAGCGCAAGCGAAGGCCATTCCTGAGCGAACCTTTTTTCTGTGGGAAGGCCGGGCCTATTCCTATGCCGATGCGGATCGGCGGGTCAGTCGGATTGCTGCGGCGCTGTATCAATGTGGTATCCGCAGCGGACAGAATGTCGGACTCCTGATGGACAACCATCCAGACTGTTTGACGGCGCTGGCGGCACTGAGTCGACTTGGCGCGATTCCGGCCTTGTTAAATCCGGCGACTCGTGGCGCGGCGCTGGCTCATGCCCTGACCGTGACCAAGGTGCGAGACCTGATTGCGCTGGCGAACAGTCCTGATCTGACCGAGACCTTCGGAGTTCGCCATCTGCTGATTGGTGGGAGTCCTGTCAGCGTGACCAGCAGCGACACCACAGTTGATCTCGAATCAGTTCGTGCAGAGTTTCCAGCCGCGCTTGTCCCAAACCCCGGACGGGCCAGTGACATTGCCTGCTTGATGTTCACATCTGGAACCACGGGTAAACCCAAGGCGGTCAAGATTTCCAATCGGCGTTGGTTGATGGCGGCGATTGCGGCATCGGCAGGTTGTGATCTGACGCCGAACGATACGGTGTACTGCTGCCTGCCTCTTCACCACGGAACCGGACTGCTGCTCGCTGCGGGCGGTGCTTTGCTGGGCGGTTGTCGTCTGGCAATCGCTCCCCGTTTTTCGATTCGCAGCTTTTGGGAGGACATTCGGCGCACGGGTACTACGGTCGTTTTCTACGTTGGTGAGATGTGTCGCTATTTGGTGTCGGCACCTCCTTCTCCGCTCGAACGGAGTCACGCAGTCCGCTTGTTTGTCGGCAATGGCATGCGCGCAGATGTGTGGCACGAGTTGCTGCGTCGCTTTGGTCGAGTCGGTGTTCTGGAGTTCTATGCTGCGACCGAAGGGAATACCGTGATGACCAACTTGACCGGCGAAAAGATTGGCTCCGTGGGACGGGTTCCACTGGGCCTGGTGCGGACGCTGGTGGTCAAGTACGATCCAGAGACAGAGTCTTATCCACGGACTCCGGCCGGATTCCTGATTCCGACCGCAGTGGATCAACCCGGCATGCTACTGGTCGAAATCCAAAAGCAGAATCCGCTGTCTCGCTTTGATGGATATACCGACCCGGCGGCAACCGAGTCGAAAATCCTCCGCAACGTGCTTCGCAAAGGGGATGCCTGGTTTTGTAGTGGAGACCTGATGCGTGAGGACTCCGATGGTGACTTCTGGTTCGTTGATCGAGTCGGTGATACGTTTCGTTGGAAGGGAGAAAATGTATCGACGGAGCAGGTCGCAGCAGTGCTGGCCGAGCTACCGTTCGTGGAGATATGCACGGTCTATGGGGTGCGTGTGCCCGGCCAGGAAGGACGAGCAGGAATGGCCGCGATCAAGCTTCGCGATCAGCACTCCTTTGATCCCGAAGACACGTTCCGTGTGATCGAGCAACACTTGATCGATCCAGCACGACCGCGCTTTGTTCGATTGGTCGATCAGCTTCAGACAACAGAGACCCTGAAAATTCTCAAGCAACCACTGCTCACCGATGGGATCGATCTGACACGCACTGGCCCTCTGTACGTGTACGACAAGCTGCGCCGCACCTATGTTTGCGTGGATGAAGCAGAGCTTTCGCGTTATCTTCCTACGCTGTAAGAATTCTTACGTGCCGGAAACGTTGCCACCGCCGGTCATCGTATCAGTGTCTCGTGAATCAGCGGAATGAACGCTGTGTGCTACGCTGTTTCTGCTGATGTTGGCGATTGTGCTTTCTCTGCAAGTGATGGCGGCCGCTGGCCCAGGCTGTCGCCAGCCTCCTGCATCGGCACCGACTGAAGCGGTGATGGACCAGGTCGCAGTGTGTATGAAGGAGCTGCGTGAACCGCATTGGCAGCAGCACAATCCGGCGGTGACGGTGCTGGGTGCGATTGGGATACCGGCGCTGACTGTGCTGGGACAGTGTACGACTTCAGAATCCGATGATGAGATCCGTGCCCGATGTACTCGTGCGATGGGACTCATCCAGAGCGATGTGGCAAAGGAGCAGCTCTTGAAGCTCGCGGCCCGTGAGGACTTACGGGAAAACACGATCGCAGAGCTGTCGATTGCGCTCGCTGCTTCACCGAATCCGCGTGCGTTGCCACTGCTGGCGCGCTTTGTGAGAGGTGATGACCACCAGAGTCGCTCTGCGGCGACCGCTCTGTTCGAGATCGACTCCGGCTACTACGTACAACTTGCACAATCGCAGCAGGTTGCGTATGCGCTGGCCATTGCTGACGCTGGCTACTTGAAGACGCATCACCCGACAGAGTTTGCTGCGACCGCTCCAGCGCTGGCGAAAATTCTGGTGAAGCCGATGCGAAACGGACAGCTTGCGCTCGATGGGAAAGAGATCATTCCCGGTCGGTGGCTGCTGCTACTCGGTCGCGTCGGGAGCGTAGACCAGTCCGCTGATGTTGTCGCGATGGCGCAGAGTCAACCGAGCGAATCTGTGCGATCAGGGGCGTTGGATCTACTGGCAGAATGGCGCTCTCCGCTGGGATTGGGAATCGCAATCGAAGCGATACGGGCGGCATTGTCTCTGCGTTCCTATACGTACAGTCCTGCCGCATCGAGTGGGGCTCAGTTTCTGCGGAGGTTGAGTGCACAGCACGACGCGACTGCGCGACAGGCCCTCGGCTCGTTGTGGCGGGACAGTGGCGGCTTGCCTGGCGCACCCTATCCGGTCGATGTCCGAAAGGGAGTCCGTTGTGAGCTGGTCTGGTCCTTTCGCGACATGACGCCGATTCCTCCGGCCACTGAGGTAGCAGAGCTGCTTACGTCGCGCTGTGCCCACGACATGACGATTTTGTTAAACCACCCAGAGCCGAAGCTGATCGACGGTCTGGTTGTCTTCCTGCGCAGGCCAACATCCGATGCAGACCTCGTACAATCCGTCCGTGAGGCGCTGGCATGGCAGTGTGCGGGTCGCTTGAAACAGCCGGTGTGTCGCAACGCGGCACCGTTTCTGAGGGGAGTCCGTCGCCCCTCGCACCCCGACTAACGTGGAAACCACGACCAGCTCGCGGTTTTGTTGCCCAGGGCGGAAAGTCCTCAGGCTATAATGACTTAACCCGTAAGGTCATCTTGGGCTCGACGATGAACAGCGCTGGCTCCGTCCCTGGAACTACTCCGCGAACGGCGGCGGTCAAAGCAGCCTACTCGACGATGGTTCGGTTGGTTCAGAGCATCGGCCAAGTGGTCCACGGAAAGAGTGATGTGATTCGGCTGGCGGTAGTGGCGCTTGGGGCCCGTGGTCACATCCTGCTGGAGGACATCCCCGGCGTCGGAAAGACCACGCTGGCCCGGGCACTGGCCCGAGCGACGGGCGGCAAGTTTCGACGGATTCAGTTTACGTCCGACCTGTTGCCCTCTGATGTCATTGGCGTCTCCGTGTGGAACGAGGACACGCGACAGTTTGACTTCAAGCCAGGTCCGCTGTTCGCCAACGTGGTCCTTGCCGATGAGATCAACCGTGCCGCGCCGCGTACGCAGAGCAGTCTGCTGGAGGCGATGAGCGAGGGACGGGTCTCGGTCGACCACTACACCCACACCATCGAGCAGCCGTTTTTGGTTTTGGCGACGCAGAACCCACTCGAGCACTTTGGTACCTATCCACTGCCCGAGTCGCAAATGGACCGCTTTCTGCTGCGACTTCGGCTCGGCTATCCTTCGCGCTACGATGAGCGGCGAGTGGTCATGCGCGGTAGCCAGTACGATCCAGTCGAGGAGATGCAACCTGCGGTGTCCTGTGCCGAGGTGCAGCAGCTCCAAGACACCGTTTGTATCGTCCGCGTGGAAGAGTCCCTGCTGGAGTACGCGGAGCGAGTGATCGGCGAAACGCGTCGCTCGCCACTGCTCCAGCTTGGGGTGTCGCCGCGAGGCTTTCAGTCGTGGTTTCGGGCCGCTCAGGCGCGGGCGTTGTCGGAAAATCGCGATTACTGTGTGCCCGATGACTTTCGTGAGCTGGCGGTCCCGGCGCTGGCTCATCGCTTGGTCCTTCCCGGCGGTAGTCAGGGCGGCTATAGCGACGCGCTTAGCAACGGGCGCGCTGAAGCTGAGCGAATCCTGTCGGGCATCGTCGAGCGCGTTCCAGTGCCATGAACCTGCGCTTCCTCACCCGGCTGCGCGGCGTACGCCTGACCCGCGATGGGTGGTGGTTCTGCATGGCTGGGATTTGTCTGTTCTTCGTCGCCCTCAACAGTGGCAACAACCTGCTGTATCTGCTTCTGTCGATGCTGCTCTCGCTGATGGTGGCATCGCTACTCCTTGCGGAGGCTTCGCTGCGCGGCGTGATTCCGAAGCGTCAGCCGCCGCCTCGACTCCACGCCGGCGTTCCGTTTTTGATGGGCATTGCGCTGCGTAACGAAAAGCAGAAGCTGCCCTCGTTTTCGATTGAAGTGGAAGACCTATGCGATGACAAAGTGGTCGATAAGCGCTGCTATTTCTTGAAGATCCCGTCGGGGCGCACCCAACAGACGGCGTATCGCCACAGCCTACCGAGACGTGGGCGCTATGTTTTTTCGGCATTCCGGATCTCGACCAAGTTCCCGTTTGCACTGTTTCGTTCGTCGCGCTACATCGAACACCGCTCCGAAATCTTGGTGTATCCGACGCTGATTTCGCTAGAGCACTGGCCCAAAGCACTGACCTCGGCGGTGGGCGATCAGTCCGTCATGCGTCTTGGGCGACGCGGTAGCTTTCATGCGCTGCGTGAGTACCGCCAAGGTGACGATCCTCGGGAGATCCACTGGCGCAGCTCCGCCCGTCGCCAGCGCTTGATGGTGCGCGAGCATGAGGTCGAGGCGGTGCAGCAGGTGACGCTCTATGTCGATAACTCCCTCCCCCTCGATAAACAGCACGATCCCGAGGAGCTGGCTAAGCTTGAAAAGGTGATCTCGTGGGGTGCGTCGCTCGGGGCGTTCTATCTGGACCATGGCTATGCGGTGCGGCTCTGTGTCCGCAGTGAGCTGCCACCGCTGCCGCTGTTGTGGAGCCCGGCCAGTTTGCAGAAATTTCTTACGACGCTCGCGCTGTTGCCAACGGTGTCGCCCGAGGTTCCATTTCAACGGCCACCGCCAGTTCCTCGCTCGGCGGCGGTACCCGTTTCCGATCATGGCGATAGCTTGGTGGTGATCCGGTCCGGTGCGCCGGTGCCTCGCGAAAAGCACATCGGCCACGTCGTGGAGGCGTCATGAGGTTCGCAGCCACTCACAAGGCGGTGTCGTACCTGATGGTGACGACGGCGTTTGTGATGCTGATGCTGACCGGTGAGCTGCCGCTGTGGTTGAGCTTGCTTGTGCTGGGGGCGATGGGAGGCTCGTACTTTTTTGATCCACAACAGCATCCGTTCATGCTCGGGCGGGCCTACAATTACTCGCTGTACTCCGTGGTGGCGCTACTGACGCTGCTGCTGCTCGGTAATGCGGCCAGCGCCGAGGCATTTTGGGATGGTGGCCTGCGGGTGCTGTGCATCCTGCTTTTGTGCAAGCTATGGCAGCGACGACACAACGGCGACTACTTGCAAGCGTACGTCATTAGCTTCGTGATGCTGCTTGGGGCGACGTTTGTCGAAAGCAGCATGGTCTACGCGCTGCTTCTGTTTGTGTACGTGGTGTCGGTGATGTGGACGCTGACGCTGTTTCACCTCCGTCGTGAGATGGAGGAAAATTACCTGCTCAAGCACCTACCGGGTCGGCACGGACAGGCTGCTGAGAGTGAGCGCGTCGAGGTCGAGCGAATTCTTAACTCGCGCCGGGTCGTCGGGCCGCCGTTTCTACTGACCACCGCTGGGGCAGGGCTGCTGACGTTCTTGTTCGCGCTGCTCCTGTTTGTGCTGTTGCCACGCTTTCATGTCACTGTTGATCTGCCATTCCACCGTCGGATGCTGCCGTCGACCGGTTTTTCTGAGCGACTCGAACTCGGCAGCCACGGCCTGCTGCGTGACAACCCCCGGGTGGTGATGCGAGTCGAGCTGCCCGGTCAGTCGCCTCCGAAGACGCTTCGACTGCGCGGCGTAACGTTTGCGAGCTACCAAAATGGCCGCTGGTCCCAGCATCGAGTGGGCGAACAGCCGCTTTCGGTCCAGCATGGCGCGGTTGCGCTCGCTCTCAATGTGCCCGAGTCGGTGCGGAGTCGAGCCCAGCGGGCCGAGATATACCTGGAGCCGCTCGACGCTGATGCGCTGTTTACGCCATCGCCGGGACGAGCCCTGTCGTTGCAAGTGCCGGAGTCGTACGGCGGGCTCCTCGGTGCGCAGCTTGGCGTGACCACCGACGGACAGATCATCGCACGGGGTCGCCGCTCGCCGCTGCACTACTCGGTGCTGTCGTTACCCGAGATGCCTCGCGAGTCGAGCAGCGATGACTTGGCCCTCTATCGGCAGCTATCGCCCGAGATGCGGTCTCGACTGCGGACCATCGCGCTACAAGTTGTTGGCACCACCCAGGGTAGCGCCGAGCGTGCCGAGCTGCTCAGCGGCTATCTGCAAACCAACTACAGCTATACCACTCGCCTGTGGAAGCCCTCGCAGAGCGAACCGATCTTCGACTTTTTGGAGTCGGAGCGTCGCGGCCACTGCGAGTACTTTGCGACCGCCCTTGCGGTACTGCTGCGCAGCCTTGATATTCCCAGCCGCACCGTCAACGGCTACCTGACCGCCGAGTGGAACAGTTACGGTAAGTTCTTCGTCGTTCGTCAGCAGCACGCCCACTCGTGGGTCGAGGCGCTGTTGCCCGGTCAAGGCTGGGTGGTGCTGGACCCGACGCCACCGCAGAGCAGCGCCCCGCGACTCCCCTTCCTATTCAAGATTCGACAGCTCTTGGATGGCCTCGACATGGGCTTTGGGAAGTACGTTCTTGAGTACGACGTCGGGGCCCAGCAGCGCCTGACCGATCGACTGTCGTCGCTGTGGCCACGTAACGAACCCGCCCGTTCAGAGCGAGCACAGACCAACTCGGGCGAGTGGCGTCGGCTCCTGCCGATTGCACTTTTGCTTGGTGGCCTGGGACTTGGACTTCTGCTTTTGGTGCGACGACTGCGGCGTGTTGAGCTGCCGATGACACGTGATGTCACCGAAGGACGCGGGCTGATGAAGCTGGCGCTATCAACGGTCAGAAAGCGCGGCTTTGTCAGGGGACCGGGTGAGACCCTGAAAATGCTGGCTCAGCGCTTGACCGATGAGGGCGATCCCTGCGCGCCGTCCTTTGCTCAGCTCGTCGAGCACTACTACGCCCATCGCTTCGGCCAGCTCCCGCTCGATCGCGTCGAAATCACGCGCCTGATGCGAGAGCTCCAAGCCATTCCCCCTCAAGCGAGTTCGCGCCCAACCCGACCTGTGGCCATGAAAAGCGTCTGATCGCTGTTACCGCGTGAGCTTCCGGTACTTGATGCGGTGGGGCTGATCGGCGTCTTTGCCGAGTCGGCGTCGGCGATCTTGTTCATAGTCACGGCAGTTGCCTTCGAACCACACCACCTTGCTATCGCCCTCGAAGGCCAGCATGTGGGTCGCGATGCGGTCGAGGAACCAGCGATCGTGGCTGATGATCACTGCGCAGCCCGCAAAGTTTAGCAGCGCTTCTTCTAGTGCTCGCAGCGTGTCAACGTCGAGATCGTTGGTCGGTTCGTCGAGTAACAGCAAGTTGCCGCCCGTGCGGAGCATCTTGGCCAAGTGAACCCGGTTGCGCTCGCCGCCCGACAGGTGCTTGACGATCTTCTGCTGATCCGAGCCCTTGAATCCGAACTGTCCGACGTAGGCGCGTGACATCACCTTGCGCTTGCCCATATCGAAGCTCTCGATGCCGCCCGAGATTTCTTCCCAGACCGTGTGATCGCCCTTGAGCGCGTCGCGGCTCTGATCGACGTAGGCCAGCTTGACGGTCTCGCCCACGAGGAGCTTGCCCTTGTCCGGCTTCTCTTGACCAGCGATCATCCGAAACAGTGTGGTCTTACCGGCACCGTTTGGACCGATGACGCCGACGATGCCACCACGAGGCAGGCGGAACGACATGTCCTCAAACAGGAGGCGATCGCCGTATGCCTTCTGTAGACCCTCGGCGATGACGACGTTGTCACCAAGCCGTGGTGCGGGTGGGATGGAAATCTCGGCAACTTCGATCCGCGCTTCCTGCGACTGCTGCAGCAGCTCTTCGTAAGCGGTAATACGCGCTTTGCTTTTGGCTTGGCGGGCTTTCGGCGACTGTCGCACCCACTCCAGCTCGCGAGCCAGGGTCTTTTGTCGCGCTGACTCTTGCTTCTCTTCGACAGCAAGGCGCTTTTGCTTCTGATCCAGCCACGATGAGTAGTTGCCCTGCCAGGGGATGCCATGGCCGCGATCTAGCTCCAAGATCCAGCCCGCGACGTTGTCGAGGAAGTAGCGATCGTGGGTAATTGCAACGACGGTGCCTGGGAACTCGGCCAGGAATCGTTCCAGCCATGACACAGAGTCGGCGTCGAGGTGGTTGGTCGGTTCATCGAGCAGCAGCATGTCCGGCTTTTCGAGCAGCACCCGGCATAGGGCAACCCGGCGACGCTCACCACCCGACAGCACGGTGACGTCTTGGTCGGGCGGAGGCAGCCGCAGCGCGTCCATCGCGATCTCGAGTTGCCGTTCGGTATCCCACGCGCCCTGGGCCTCAATCTCATCCTGTACGCGACCGTGCTCGGTGATGAGCTTGTCCATCTCGTCGGCGGGTAGGTCTTCCCCGAGCCGCATCGACAGTTCCTCGAATCGCTTCAGCAGATCGAGTCGGTCCTTCACCGCCACCGCGACGTTTTCATAGACGTTCTTGGTCGCGTCCAGCTCTGGCTCTTGGGCCAAGTAGCCGATGCGGATGCCGTCTGCGGGACGCGCCTCGCCTTGGAACTCGTGGTCGACCCCGGCCATGATTCGCAGCAGCGAACTTTTGCCCGAGCCATTCGAGCCGATGACGCCGATCTTGGCTCCCGGCAAAAACGACAGCCAGATGCCCTTGAGGATCTCGCGCTGAGGTGGCACCACCTTGCGCAGGTTTTGCATCGTGAAGATGTACTGAGCGGCCATATCTCCCTCTCGGAATCTATCTAGGTGCGGAATTGGTATCTAGGTGCGGGACAGCATCCCGCGGAGGCTGTACGACAGAATTTCACGGCATACCCGACGTAGCGTCTCGGAATCAGAGCGTCGCCGGACGATCCACTGCAGCGCCACTTCCTTGAGCCCACCGAGCGCAGCCTGCGACACGATCTCGGGATCGAACGAACCAAAGAGGCCCATCGCGCAGCCCTTCACCAGCGCACCTTTCAGAAGGCCGCGCAGGCGCTCGTAGAAGTCGTTCATCTTGGCGTCGGCCTCGCCATCAAGCCCTTCTGCCATCAGGAGCACGATGCGGGTCATGTCGCGGTTTTCTGACAGTACCGCCATCACGCGCAGCAGGTTTTCTTCGATCTGCTGCAGCGGCGGATCGGCGTTGGGGCTGACATCGACCAGCGTCACCACGCTCTGAATGCTGGCCAGGAAACTATCGACCAGCGTGTCGAACATGGCCCGCTTGCCGTCGAAGTGTAGGTACAGCGTCCCCCGTGCGACCCCGGCGGCGTCCAAAATGTCTTGAACGGAGGTCTGGTGATAGCGTCGTTCGGCGAACAGTCGTCGGGCCACCGCTAACAGTTGTGCCGATCGCTCTTGCCGCAGCCTCAGCGCCCGCGCTACCCGACCATCCACGGGCTCTAGCCCCGCAGTGGAAATGGGACCGCTTCGTTCATCCGGCGCGGCTACTGTAGGTTCCGGCGTGGCTGGCTCAGGCTTGGACACGGGCGGCATGGTAGCAGCACTTTGGCCCGTATCGTGGTCGTTGTCGCTCATATTCGCGTGAGGTGGCATTGGGAACGAAGCACGCCACAAGGTAATCGAATAACCTAGCGATACCGCTTGACAATCCGAGCGCGCATGGAAGATGATATTTCCTGTGAAGTGGCTAACTTGATCCGCAGTAGCTAACCAACCTGCCTGGACATCGGGTAGGGTGGGAAGCAGGAATCAAGGCCGCCCATTCGTAACCTGTGACTTGTAACCTAGACGCAATTGGGATTGACCGTTAACCCCCCCAAATGGAGGCCGCTATGGCTGGTTCTGACAAGAGGAAACAGAGTCTGTACTTTCCAGAGGACATGCTAAAGGAAATCCAGGAGGAGGCGACCCGTCAGGATCGCTCCCTATCGTGGATCGTCCAGAAGGCCTGGAAAATTGCCCGCAACGAGATTCGCAGGTATCCCTCGGTGAATGAGATCGAGGGAGGAGAAGACGACGAGCGGGGCAGCAAGGAATAGCGACGAGCCTCAGCGGGACGCTAGTTCCCGTAGCAGTCGTGGTAAGCGGCGCAGCGGCTTTGCAGTAAGCCGTGATGGCGCCGCTATTTTTTTTGAGGTACTCGGTCAGCCGCATCCTGCCCCGACGTTGCTCTTATGTGATGGACTGGGCTGTGATGGTTACGTCTGGAAGTACCTGCAGTGGGCGCTTGCCGATAGATTTCGGATCGTCCATTTGCACTACCGAGGACACGGTCAGACCCCCTTGCCGAAGGACTTTGGCCAAGTCTCGGTCGCTGACTTTGCCACCGATGTGCTGGCGGTGATGGATGCGAGTGAGACAGAGCGGGCGGTGATCTGTGGTCACTCCCTTGGCGTGCAGGTGTCGCTTGAAACGTATCGTCAAGGACGCGATCGCTGCGCTGGGCTGGTGCTTATTTGCGGCAGCTATCGCAATCCGCTCAGTACCTTCAAAGGCAAGCAGACTCTCGGGGACTTGCTGCCGCTCATTCAGACGGCGGTCAGCCGGGTACCTCGTCTGGTCGGAGCGTTTTGGAAGCGGCTTTTGCCGCTCGATTTGTCGTATCAGATCGCCCAGCGGGTGGAGCTAAACGGCGAGCTGGTTCATCGCGAGGACTTCGTGCCCTACCTCGAAGGACTGTCGCGGATGGACCCGCGTATGTTTGTCGCAACCATGGCAGCCGCAGCGCAGCATGATGCTCACGATCTGCTGACTCAGATCACGATTCCGACGCTGCTTATCACCGGGAGGCATGACTCTTTTACGCCGATGACGCTGTCTGAAGAGATGCAGCAAAAGATCGTCGGTTCAGAGCTGCACATTGTCGAAGCAGGCACTCATACGGCACCGATCGAGCGTCCATCCGAGGTATCGCAGGTGGTGCAGAGCTTCCTCGAACGCCGGATTTTGACACCGTGAACGATCCGACGCAGCCACCGGGTGGACCTGGCGATGGCTCACTGGTCCCGCGTGTCCACTGGCTCAATCAGATCCTGTTGTGGTTCATGCGGGTTGGGATCGTCGTGATGATCCTAGCGACGGGGTACTACCTGTCGACGCGTGACAAGCCCTCCGCTGAGCAAGCCGAGCTGATCCGCTATGTCGAGATCAACATTCCGGCGCTCGAATACCACGAGGCACCGATTCTCGCGCAGCTCGATACCTTGCTGAGAGATAAGGCCCTCCAGCCCGAGTCGGCGCGGCACCAGTTGGCCGATGAGCTGATGCCGGCGCTGGTGCGGCTGCGGAAGGTGGCCGATGGTCCGGTGCAAGCGGCGCGGACCGAGTCGGTGAAGATGCTCGCGGAGGAATATCGGCAGAGCGTCGAGGAACTCATCAATGTATGTCGTACCGCGATCCGAGTGATCGATGACCCCAAGCTCACCGATCGTGAAGGATACAAGCAGGTGCTGGCATCCCTGCGGCGCGCCATCGACCAGAACCACAGGTGGCGCAGCCATGTTTCCGAGACCACCGACCGGCTCAAGCTAGCCAAGGGCAAACAGGGTCTCGGCAAGAAGTAGCGCTTCCGCTGGCTGTTGCTTTGGTTGTCACCGAACAGCCTGCTGTTCGATGGCTGGTCGCTGGGTGATCACGGCAAATCGGTGGGTGAAGCGGGTGAGCTGGTTGGCTGTGCAAGGCCAGCCGGTTGGGTGAGCAAGGCCAGCCGTTGGGTGTTCAAAGTTGGCCGTGGGGTGGAGGCAGGCAAGTCGCTGGGTATCCAAGACAGGCTGGGTGATCTCAACCAACAAGCTGGCAGTGTGTTGGAATCACGCGGCTGGGTGTGACACCGGAGCGCTTGGGTCTAAACCCCAGGCGGTTGGGTGTGGAAGGCAGGCGGTTGGAAGCGACACCCTGTCTCTGCGCTCTTCATGGCCAGCCAATGCGGTGGTCCCGTCCCTTCTAACGTCGCGGACAGCCCCACTGGTTGCAGGTGCCGTAGTTGCTACAGCCCCACTGATTGCAGCTCCCGATAGAGGTCTGCCAACAGCCCCACTGATTGCAGCCGCCATAGTTGCTACAGCCCCACTGGTTACAGCTCCCGCTTGGCGAGTGCCAGCAACCCCACTGATTGCAGCCGCCGCCGTTTTTAAAGCAGCCCCACTGATTGCAGCCGCCCTCTCTGCTTCCGCCGTAGCCATCGGACGGCATGGGCCGAGGTCCGCCGCGATACCCGCCGCCGCTATCGTATCCCGATTCGGGTTTTTCACTGTCTCCTCCGAAACAGCGAACGGTTCCCCAGGAGCTGGGCTCGGCGTTACAGACCAGGATGAGTCGCTGCGAGATCCTCCGCCCGCTGATGGCCCGCATGCAGGCGAGGGTGGCTTGGTTGCTGGGAATGCGATCGCAGGCCGCCGCCGCCAGCGGGTCGACAAATCGGCCTTCGATGATCCGCAAGCACTCCGCTTCCCCGCTGCTGGTAGAGATTCGACGACAGACCTGCTCTGGATCTTTGGGCTCAAGAGCCAGGGCTGCCCGTGGCAACAGCGACAAGGCAACAAAGGCCCACAGGATCAGCGCGCTACGCCGAACGGTTGCGCCAACGGTCGGGACCAATGCTCGATGGGACACGGTCATGTCGGTTTCCTCTCCTTCTATTTACGATAGGTGAGGGAGGTTTGTTCAATTACGCCCCAGTGAGGTCGAGTGCGTGAGCGAGGCGGAGGAGAGCGATCAGGAGGTGACCATCCTCGACCTGGTGACGGCGTGCCACCAGCTCGCGCAGGCTTACGAAGGCTAACGCGCTGTTCGACAGGCTTGCTGCTTCGACTTCGGCCAGCAGTGGATAGACCGCCTCCGGTGTTGCACCGATCGAGGGGTAGTACTTGCCACCAAGCGGCAGCATGCGGACGGCTTTCACCGCAAAATGGGCCAGTAGGTTGCGGGTCACCTGCGTTTCGGCATCGGCCAGCTCGGTGATCGTGCGCGGTAGTCGCCAGGCTGGGCAGGTAATCAGCCCGGAGCGGAGTCCCTCGGTGTGAAGCTGTACCGCAGGCAGATCACGGCGCTCCAGCCCCACCAAGACCTGGTTTCCGAGCCTGACCACGGGTAACACTGAGATGGTACTGAGGCTATAGGAGCGTGGTGCACACAGCTCTAGCCTCGCCGAGCGAACCACTTGGTCCTCGCGATCTAGCTCATCCACCCAAGCGGTGTGCAGCGCCAGGAAGCTTGGCTCGTGCTGCGGGACCGTGACGGTTTCGAACACCGCTTCCTCGGGTAACTCCAGCACCTGCGCGACCGGCGGCACCACAAAACCGGGCGCACTTTGGTCAGCCAGCGAAAGTTCGATCCCAATCCACGGGCCAAGCGACTCACCGAGAGTGAGTAGCAAATGGTAGATGTTTAGCTCGAGCCGGGCGTCTTGAAGGCCGCCGACCTGCGCGGCTCGCAATAGCTGGGTTGCCACAAACGGCTGGACCCGGCCTGCGGTCGTGAAGGGCGTGTAGTTTGTGATCTCATCCGGCAGCGCTGGTAGGCCATCGCGGGTCTGCGGCAAGCGAGACACATCCAGCTCACAGAGCCGCGAGCTAACTTGTTCGCTGAGCCCGCCGGGTGAGGTGTAGTAGCGGAGCCCGGTCACGACGTGGGCGATCGAATCGCTCGGCAAGCCGGCCCGTTTGGCCAAGAGCTTGGCGACATCGCTATCGGTGGCGTCCTCGGCCTTGCTCTGGGCGGTGATGGTCTCGGTCAGGTAGCCAGCGACCTGCGCCGCATCGAGGCTTGGACTGTCGAGCAGCGTTGTCGACAGCGGGCGCGGAAAGCCATGCTTGGCGAGCACCAGCACTCGACCTCCCGAGCGAAACCACGGAATGACATCGAGCACTGGATTGGGGCGCTCCGCGAGCTGAAAGATCTGGCCGGTTCGCTTCTGGCGCAGCGTGTGTAGCTGTAGGAACGTCGGCTGGTCGAGTGGCTCGGTCCGAACCACAAACCGGACACCGTGACTCGCCGCGACCTTTTCCCCGACCATCAGATAGTTGGTCGGCGGCAGCGGCAGCGGCAGTCCGGTCGTGTCGTAGAGCGCACAGCGACCCCGGAAGCGATTTTCGATGATCCATGGGTTGCGAAGCTCGACCGACAAGACGATTCGTAGGTCATGCCGTCGGAACGCAGCCTCGTAGTCGGCTTGGCTATAGAACAAATACTCTTCGCGACACTCGGCGTCCCAGTCGCTGCGATAGTCTTTGTGCAGCAGAAACTCGGCGGCACCGCGACCACTCACCATGAAGCGCGCCCAGCCCTCCCGTGGGGATGGCAGCACTGTATAGGGCAGGGGCGTGGTCGGATTTTGACTGCTGCGAAACTGGGCGCAAAAGCGTGGAAACAGCGCGGCGGTCGACAGCGATTCGATCGGACCCTCAACAGCACCGTCATGAGTGGGGAGATCGATCCAGACCGTGGCCGGAAAGCGCGGTACCACAAAGTCACGAACGATCAACACACCACCGGGACGGAGCGACGCTGCTTGATTCTGTAGCGCCCGCTCTACTTCACGCAGGCTGAACTCATTGAAGCTGGTGAGGTGGTGCCACACCGAAGAGTTGAGGATGCCGTCCAGGCTGGCCGGCGGAAACAGCGGATCGGCGATGTCACCCTGCTGATAGCGAAGGTTTGGGCGATGGTAGTGTGCGGTAGCATGCTCAACGGCGGGTGGTGCGATATCGACCCCTACTACTGCCAGGCCATCGAACAGGCTGGCCAAGTCAAAGGAACCCGAGCCGGACCCACAGCCCATGTCGACCAGCGTACCAATCGGCGGAAAGAACGCCGTGGTAAGAGCCACCTTCTGCTGCATCGACTTGTCCATGCCAGCGTAATACGAGGCGTACGCATCGTCGCCGCCACGGCGCTGGGCTTGGTAGACATTGGTGGTGTGGTCGGTTGTCGGATCAGTCGGCGGGGTGGTAGAGGAAGGGCTGGTGCTCATGGTTCTAAGTGATTTGGTAATTCAAATTACTAACGTCTGTATTCGAACGGGAAACTTTTGTACGCTGGAGTAGATGGCCGAATCCACAAGCTCCGAGCGCCAAGCAGCGTCGGGAGTGGCGTCAACGTCAGGGGGGCAGCGGGCAGAACAACCGCGTCGACGACTGGCCCTCACCACCTGGCTGATTGCTTCCGTATCTGCACTCCTGTGCGGAGTTCCGGCGATTTGGCTTCAGCAGCAGCAGGCTCGTCACGCAGCACTGGTGATCGTCGATAGCCAGGCCAAGCTGGGCGGCGAGGCCATCAGCCATTACTTTGCGCTTCGACGGGATAATCGCGCTGCTGCGTTTTCATCGGTCGCTTCGCGGCCTCGCTCGCTCGAAAGCGGACGTCCGGTGTGGGAACAACTGGCCCAGGACGCCCGTGCCGCCGGGGCTGACCTCGCAGCCATTGTGGATGATGGTGGCGCGCTGCTTGCCCAAGATGGCGTTGGAGCAGTGGCGTTGGCTGGGGCTGCGGCTCGGAGTTCACTTTCCCCGAGTGGATCGCTGATCGCGGTGGGTGGGCAGCTCGTCGAGGCGTTTCGTGTCCCGGTGGCAGTCGATGGCAAGACCGGCTTTCTGATCACCGGCTGTCGCATCTTGCCTGAAACACTGCGCCAGGATGCCGAGCCGCTTGGGATTGGCGTCGCGATTGCGCTCGAAGGTGCATTTGTCACCAACCTTCCTGCTGACGCGTTGAGTAGTGGGCGGTGGGGCGATGACCCTCGCGAGACACTGCACAACTTGACCGTGCGTTATCACCTACGGGCAACGCCGCTGTCGCAGGGAAGGCTGCTGGTCGCGGTGCCGCTGACAGCAGTTCAAAAGTGGTCGGCCGAGCAACTCCAAAGCGCGCTGCTTCTGGTCGGTCTCTTGCTTGGCTCGGTGCTGCTGTTGGCGGCGTCCGTGCAGTTGTGGGTGATGGCTCCGCTGTTTCGTTTGGCACAAGCGGCCAGCCGGGTCTCAGGCGGTGGGTTTGCCCGTGGACGAGGCATGCTCAAGCAGTTTCTCGAGCGCAACGATGAATTTTCCGCGATAGGTCGCGCACTGGACATGGCGGTGCAGCGGCTCCAGTCCCTGCTCTCCACCAGCAACCGCCTGCTCGATGACATCGATAGTACGGTGGCCACCATCGAGCGTGTCGGCTCGAGTCTGGGGGGCGCAGCCTCGACGCAAGAGGAGCGTAGCAAGGAGGTTCAGGTGGCTGTGGCACCGGTCGGTCGTGCGATCGAGCGCCTGACTCGGCAAATGGTCGAGGTTCGCAACGCTGTGGTGCAGATTTCCTTGGCCTGGTCGAACGCGGATCAAGCGCAGTCGCAGGTGCTGTCGGCCGCACGTCGGGCCGATACCTTGCTTCACAACCCCGAGTCCGCCGATGCCCGCAGCTATCGGACAGCAACAGTCACGCAGCAAGTTCAACTCATTACCCAGACTCTGGTCGAGGAGCGCGAGGCCCTAAATCGGATTCGGGATCAAATTACAGCGCTGCGTTCGACCGTCGATGGTGCGATGGACAGTGTGGGATTTGATGACAGCACGGGGGCCGGGATCGCACGCTCCATGACAGACATCTCGCGGCTGGCGAGGCAGCAGTCGTCAGAGGCTGAAGCGCTGCGGTCGACCGTTGAACACCTTCGCAAAGACAGCGAAAAGCTATCGCTGCTGATCCAGGCGATCCAGAGCCGTGGTTCAGACGAGCTGGCGACTTCGAGCGGCACTTGGGGGATTGGCTCACGCAGTCGAGCGGTGGGTGAGCGCTCTGCTCGCTCCTCAGCCGCGCTGTCGCCTCCTTCTGGCGGTCGATCGATGTCGGGTGCCTCCAGTCAGGCGCTGCGTCCGGTCGGATCGGGATCGTTACCGTCTCCAAAAACCTCCGGGGCGGTGGCTTCGACCAGCGGCGAACGACGGATTTCTTCGCCCAGCAGTACACACAGTCCACACGCTTCGGTGTCTGGATCTTCGCCTGGACTGAAGCCGGTGGGGGCACACTCATCACCAAGCAATCGACCCATCTCGGTCAGCTCCGCCAACCTGGAGGTGCGCCCTTCTGGGTCATATCCTTTGGGAGGGCCGCGTGTTGGCAGCAAGCCTCCCACTGATCCCAAGGGCGGAGACAGCTAGGGCGAAGCGAGGGTGCGGCTAGCGGCTCGAGTAGACCTTACCGGAGGGCAGCTCGATGGCCGAGAGGTAGCCCCCTTTGCCGCAAGCGGTGTCGAGTCCGACCAGATCGCCGCGAAACCAGACGTCGCAGGGATCATCGAGGATTTTGCCAAACCAGCTCAAGTGGTCCACGGGCAGCTCTGAGGTGATGGTGTGGCCAAAGCACAGCCTCTTTCCTTTATAGCCTCGGAAGAAATCGGGCTCACGGCACCACAGAAGGTTGCGCGGGCGACCGTCCTTGGGGTGCAGCCAGACCTCACCTTCTCCATCAAGACCGGCGTGAACGTAGATCGCATGCTCGTCTTCGTAATACAGCGGCAGGGTCTCCATCCATTGGTGAATCCAAGCTGGAAACCACTTGGTTGGCTGGAGCAGCATGCCCGCTTGTTCCAGGTCGGACGCGTTTCCGCAGTCGGTGAGCGAGTGCAGTGCTTGAAAACAGCCGTTGTCGGGACGGAGCAAAAAGCCAGGCTCAGGACTCTTGAGGGAGCGGAGCCAGGCTTCCTCGTGGTTGCCCATCAGCGGCACCACCTTGGCGGGAATCTGAGAGGGCAGCGCGACCACCATTTCGATGACGCGTCGGGAATCAGGTCCACGATCCAGATAGTCGCCCAGGAAGACGACGGTATCGTCGGCGGTCATTGTGGGTAGGCGACCCAGCAGGCGCTCTAGGTGAGTGGGTTCACCGTGTATGTCCCCGATCGCGAAAGTACGGCGCATCGGACATATCGTAGCGCAGCCTGATGGTGTTGGCAGCGGTTACAGCGACGAGCCGTCCGGAGCTTACTTGGCGATGGCTAGCCCGGCGGCTTTCCACCCCGAGATCCCAGGGGCAAGGTGTCGGACATCGCGATAGCCCGCCGCTTTCAGGATCTCCAGTGCACGATGGCTGCGGCCTCCTGCTGCGCAGTACAAGACGACGGTGCGGCTCTTGTCGATCTCATCCAGCTTGGTCGGGATCTCATCGAGTGGGATGTGCTTGGCACCGGGGATGTAACCCGTTGCCCACTCGGACTGGGTGCGCACGTCGATGAGCTGAACCGCAAGTTGACCTGCGGCATCGGGCTTGAGCAGTGCTTGGGCCTTTTCGACGGAGAGGTTCGATTCACTCTCGGGCACCGAGGCCGTTGCCGCCGTGTGCGACTCTGTCGACGGCTTATTGCACGCAGCGACCATTAGCAACAATCCCAGCACACCACGAATCAATGTCATGACCTGACCTTCCACTTCGTGACTTGTTTACGCCACCGTACGGAGCCTGCGGATGAGCCATCGTACTTCGGGGGCCGTCGGATCCTGCATTCGATCCCGCAGCTCCAGCTCGTCGCTTAGGTGGGTGATCGCTTCGGTGTGGCGCAGGCTCTGCACCCTAGGCCGATTCGACAGGAGCGTCACCGCGAGCAGGTGGAGGCTATCGGCTTCGCCCCACTGGTAGCCGCATTCCCGAGCCATGGCATGGGCCAGGGCATCGCGAGCATCCCGCTCAGCGGACATTGGGTTGCTGCGACGTAGCTGGAGCTGACCGCGCAGGTTGAGCAAATCGATTCGATAACAGGCGAGCGACAGTTCCTCGGCCAGTGCCAGCGCTGTGCCGAGAGCCGCTGCCGCCGCTTCGTAGTTGGTCAGATCCATCTGGAGCCGCGCTTGTTCCCGACCGGCAGCCACGAGGACTTCGGCGGCCCCACTGTGGTTGGCAAACTGCATCGCTTGGGCGATCGCTTGCGCTGCCGCTGTGTGTTCCCCATCTCGACGGAGTGCGTCGGCCAGAAGGACTGCGGTTTCTGCCGCTGCGAGCGTGTCATGAGTCCGTTCGGCGCGCTCGGCGCAGCTCTGTAGCCACTTTCGTGCCTCGGTGACGTCTTGAATCCGCAGGGCGCGCTGGGCTTGCAACAGCGATAACCGGACCGGCCATGGCTCGACGGGTTGACCGGCCTCTCGCAGCAGCGACCGTGATAGCTGCAAGTGCAGAAGACACAGCGGTGCATCTCCCGACAGGAGCGCCAGCATGGCTTGTTCCGCTGCGGCAGCGGCTTGCTGAGACAAATCGGGAGACAGCGCCTGCGCCTTGGCGGTGAGCGCCGAGGCCAGCTTGAGTCGACCAGCGAGTCGGTGAATCTGTGCCTGACGTAGCCACAGACCCGGCAGCATGTCGCGATGGAACGGCCACTGACGCTCAGTGGTGACGAGCGCTGCGTCAAGCTGCCCGGTCATCCGCAGGGCTTCGGTTTCCCACCACAACAGTTGTGCGTACCGCTTTTGCCAGCCGCCATCACCCACTGATAGCGGGGCGACGAGTGGATACAGCCGGCGAATCAGTTCAAGGAGTAGCCGAGAGCGTCCAAGTCGACACCCAAGGTGGGCAAAGCCGCCGAGCTGATCGGCGAGCAGTGCGTACGCAGCGAGGGGCGCATCGGCCGCGAGGTGTCGGTCAAACTCATCAAGGAGTGTTTGTACGGCTGACTCATCGGTCGGGAGTTGCGCACCGCCAGGAACGGATTCGAGTGTGAGAGAGCGTGACTCCGATGGCAGCGCCGGAAGTGTCGCCAGCTCAGCGAGACCTCGTCGGATTGCCTCTTCGCTGAGGGTTTCGTCGCGCAGAATTCCTGTCGCGAAGTCGGGTACCAGCTTGGTCTGGGCAAGATGCTCGAGCAGTAACTCGATGCGTTCACTCGGATCTAGTTGCGCCGGGGCAATCTGCCAAAGCTCTAACGCCAGCCCTGAACAGACGATGCCGAGCTGTGCTTGCGAGCAGAGCGAAACCAGATGATCCGCCAGCCACGATAACAGCGAGTCGGTCTGCATTACGCGGCCCTCGGCAAGACGATGGTGACGCGGGTACCTGCGGACTTGACTCCGGCGGGGCGCACCGCATCGGGGGGTAGTGGCGACTCAAGCAGGAGCTGGCCGCCGTGTTGTCCCACGATGCTGCGACAAATACCAAGGCCAAGGCCGGTGCCACGATCGCCTTTGGTGGTGAAAAACGGCTCGAAGATGCGCGGCATGATCTCGCTCGGAATGCCGTCGCCGTAGTCGTCGATCTGGATGCGTACCATGGCGGACTTATCGCTCGCTTCATTCGCTGTGGGATCGATTGGATCGGACGTGACGCGGACGCTGATGCTACCGCCCTGATGGGTTGCGTCGAGCGCATTGCGGAGCAGGTTCAAGAACACTTGGACCAGCTTGTCGCGGTTGACGTTGGCAATCGCACCATCGTCTAGCTCGCGGGCAATGGTGCGCTGCCGAAACTCGGGGTCGAAGCGCAGGATCGACAGCGCTTCTTGTAAGGACAGTACGACCGGTTCGGGACCAAGGACAAGGCGCGGGTGGATTGCCAGAGGATCGTCTTGAGGTGGTAGCGTGCCGTGGACGCGTGAAAAGTCGCGGATTTCTCCCACCAGACCACCAAGTCGCGCTCGTGCCGTCAGAATCGCCGAGGTAAACAGCTTGACCTCGGGATCGTCGGGATAGCGATCTCGGATCATCTCTGCGTAAGACAGCACAGAGAGCTGGTTGCCGATCTCGTGGGCAATCCCTGATGCCACCCGACCTACTGCCGCCATTCGTTCGCTTTCCAGCAGCCGTTCCTGAGCGGAGTGAATCTGGCGCAGTGCTTGCGACAGTGCGCTGTTGTTGTGCTGCATTGCAGTGACGGTGCGCCGGAGCTGTACCACCATGTCGCCACGCTCGATGGCATTGCGGATGGTGAGTAGCAGGCTCTCGCGATCCCAGGGCTTTTCGACGCACTGAAAGATGCCACCTTCGTTGATGGCGCGCAGATAGGTCTGAGTGTCGGCGTGGCTCGTCAGAAGCACGCGTACGGTGTCCGGCGATTGACTGCGTACCTTTGACAAAAAGGAGATGCCGTCGATTTCGCGCAGTCCCTGCTCGCAGATGAGCAGCGGTGGTGGCATTGGTTCACTGCGCAGCGCGGCGAGCGCCAGGCTTGGGCTGCGGAAACTCTTGACTAGATAGCTCGGGGTTTCGCCGAGCGTATTGCAGAGCCGAGCCACCTCTTGGGGGTCGTCGTCGCTCACCAGATAGATCAAATGCGGATATAGGTTCCCATCAATCGGGCCGCCTTTGCTCGCAGGGTGACCACCGTTTGGCGTGTCGCTGCGACCGGCCGTTCCGTCAGAGATTCCAGGTGGAAGCAGCATTTTCGCGGCAGCATACCGTTTTTACCAGGGCAGTAGAAGCGTATCGGCGCGAGTCGGCTTGCGATGGGGGCTTGGCTCGTGCGGAACCAAGGCTGCGCTACGAACGGTTGGCTTTTGCTGTGCTAGAGTGCCGCCCCGACTTAGTTGGAGAACTTATCCCATGAAGATTGCAATCGTCGGTGCAGGTCCGGGCGGCGCGACTTGTGCCTTGCAGCTAGCTCGTCAACATCGCCATGAGGTGACGCTGCTCGACCGTGACGAGTTTCCCCGCCCCAAGACCTGCGGCAGTGGTCTGGGTCCGCGCTGTCTGGATGTGCTGAAGGAAATCGGTCTGGCGGACCACTTTCAGCCACTCGCTCAAGAGATCAGCGGACTTCGTTTCGTCGGTCCCGGTGGCGATGAGGCGGTGCTCAGCTCGAACAAAGTAGAGGCGTGGATCATTCCACGCTCGACGTTCGATGCCGAGATCGCCTTTGCCGCCGAGCGGGCCGGTACTCGCTTCGTTCAAGGCTTTTCGGCCAAGCGGCTGTTGCGCGATCCTTCGGGACGCATCGTCGGAATCACCGATGGCAAGACCGAGATCGAGACGGATCTGCTGATTTTGGCAGATGGTGCGCACTCGCGTTTTTCGATCGATAAGAGACCGAAGCGACAGATTGCGGCGATCATGGCTTGGTATGAAGGCGTACCGTATCGAAAGGGCATCCTCGAGATGTACTTCGATAAGAGGGTGAAACCTTGGTACGGCTGGCTGTTCCCGGAGACGGAGACGCGGGTCAATGTGGGCATCTGCTACGACCCGAACGATCCCGCTGATCCGAAGCGCTTGCTTGATGAGGTCATTGCGACCCATGTAGGCGATCGGCTCAGAAACGCGCAGCAGGTCGGCAAGTATAAAGGCCACCCGATCGTATATGCCGAGGGAGCGGGTCCGATTACCTCGCCGGGCGCGATCTGGATTGGCGAGTCGGCCCGATTGACCAATGCCGCGACGGGAGAAGGTATCTCGTATGCGATGCGGTCAGCCTGTGTGGCGGCGGAATCGATCGCGAGGCACGACCGGGTCGGCACGGCGCTGCTTTCGGACTATCAGGCGGCGACCACGCGCAAGTTCTCGTTACCGCTCAAGACTGCCGTGGGCTTTATGAACTTCGTGAACACGCCGGCGTTTGGCATGGCTTCATCGCTCATCACCAGTCGTGCGGTGCAAGGAACGATGCGCTACTTGCTGGCGAACGCGTAGGTTAGGACTTGGGCGGAAAGCCGAAGAAGTTGGTCACTTCGCTCGAACCTGTCGTCGATGAGGCGCTGGCTTGGGTAGCCGGTTGGTAGGCGCGTTTCGGGGCGACCGAGAGTCGTGCTGCGGGATCCCCGAGCAGTACGTAGCCGGCCAAGTCTTGGCGTAGCATCCACAGGTGGCCGCGCTGGGCTTGTAGCTCGGCGTTGGCTTGAGCCCCTGTTGCCTCACGGTTGTAGAGGTCGGCGAGTTCTGTGTTCACATCATCGAGCGCCAGGCTGAGTGATTGGATGGCGAGGCCGCAGCGATTGCCTTTGAGCAGCTCTGCGACTATCTGGACGAACTTGCCGGGACGTTGCACTGCGCTGCCGGTGTCGAGGTCGAGGAAGCTGTAAGTCCACGCCAGATCGATGTGCCCGAGGAACGCCAGGGGACCGTTGGGGTTGGCAAGGACGGCTTGGGGCAGGGCGGCAATGAATGGTGGGTCACCCTCCTTGGGGAGTCCATCGAGCACCTTGGCGGGGGCTCCTGGGAACTGTCCGGCCTGGGCGAGCGATTCGAGCCAGTGACGGTAGGCGCTGTTCGATGGGGTTCCGGCTCCATAGCACGCAAGCATGAACCAGATGCCACCTGGCAAAAATGGCTTGTCGGCGACATCGCTGCCGAGTAGCAAGCCATCGCTGCCGAAGCTCATGGCACCCTGCTCTTTGCGCTGGCGGTCCACGGACTTCCATCCCATGCGCGGCGCACCGGCCCCATGGCTGAGCGTGAACAGCACCGCTGGATCGATGGCGGCCACTTTGCCAAGCAATTCGTCACGCGTGGGAATCGTTTGGTCGCCGAACGCGACGATCTCACGCGCCGGAAGCTTGCGTTCCATCACCTTGCGGTTGGCGAGCGCCACGCCCGGTGTCATCAGCGCGTCATAGCCAGCCCTGGTGGCACGGGTGCCATCGTGGACGGTGTAGAACAGACCGAGGCCGGCGTTCTTCGGTGCTGGCGCAGCTTCGGCGCGCAGCAGCTTGTCGATGTAGGCACGGTAGCCGTCGTCGTTGTCGAAGGCGAGTCGGCCCACCAGGTTTCTGGATGACTGCACCTGTTGGATGCTCAGCGCGACCTGATCGAGGTTGCCCAAGATGAGCTGGTACAGCGGCTGCTCATCCTCTGTGGTGGCACCGGTGGCATAGTATTTCTTCCGCCACGCCATGGCTTCGGTCTGGTCACACTTGGCAGGAGCGACGTAGATCTTTGCCGGATAGCCCTGCTGTTCTTCGCGTAGCTTGATGAGAGGCGCTGCCAGGTCGAGCAGCCGTTTTCCTGCGTCTCCTTCGGGGATGATCACGCTCCAGCCCTGTGCTTCCAGCGAGTTTGTGTCACCACCGCGGTCGGTGAGCTTCTCTGGCACAGGCGTCTTTTGGGGCTGTTTTTGGCCGGTGGCCGCTTCGCCCTTGATGTCCTCGTTGAGCAGCGGCTGGCGCTCATCCGCATCGCATAACAGGAGGTTTAGACCCTGAGCTTGGGGAAACCTGCTTTGGTTCATGGCGTGGCCCCTGCCGTTCGTGCAGGAACGTGACCATGGCCGTGGATCTGAAGATCTCCTGATGGTAGAAACTCGACCAAAGCGACGTGAGCACCACCTTGCGGGCTCGGCTCGATGAGCGCGGCGGTGAACCGTGTCACCACCGGCACCATTGGTCCTTTGTTGGGATCAAGTTGTGGATTCCTGCGCGCCAGGGTCAGGAAGTCAGTCCACTCATCGTCGGAAGCATCCGGAGCAGGTAGGCTGAGCAAGCGAATCCAGGTTCCGGTGTTGAGGTAACACAGACCGTCGGCCTGTTGCCAGCGTGCCGCGTGCGTATGTCCGAACACCACAGCATCGACCGAGAACTTTTGCTGGAGTCGCTTGGCCTCGTTCCACTCATTTGCCTCAGGCTCAAGCGAATAGAAGCGTTTGCCTGCTTCTCCGGCGAGCTTGCGCTGGGCACTGGCATAGGCCTTGAGTCCGCTGCGAGCGAGCTTGAGCTGTGCCGACGCTAGCACCGAGGTATCGAGATCGAAGGACACTGCACCACCGTGGTCCTCGCCAAACATCGACGCCAGAGTCTCCGACTCCTCTTTGCTAAGGCCTGCCTGCGCGATCGCTCGATTCAGTCCTAGCTCGTCTTCATCATCGGGGGCAAAGGTACTGGGGCCTGCCTTCGACTTTTGGAGCTGCCACAGCAGGCTGATCGTCGACCCTTTGAACACTTCCTTTACTGCATTGGGGCTCACCGCCAGCGCGGTCAGTACGCCACCCTGAAAGTCGGGCTTGATGAGGTCGATGAGTCGCAGTCCATAGACGCGTTTGAGCGGGTTCATGATCGTCTTGACCAGGCGTGAACCAGGGGCGTAGCGGAAACTGTCATGGCTGGCACCGCTTGGTGCGCCGGGGCCGGGCAGATGCGGATAGTCGACCTTGTTCCACTCGTCAGACTGTTCCCCGTGCGAGACCAGGATGCGGGCACCGCCCACGTCGAGGATGGCGGGCTTGTCGCCGCGCTCGAACTGCAAGCGGGCAGCGACTTGTGCGGACTGACCCAGATGGGCACGCATCCGCTCCTGAACTCCGTTCAGCGCCAGCTCGATATCGTGGTTACCAAGGCGAACCACCACGTGTCCACCTGCCGCCAGTACCTGACCGAGCGCCTTGAGCACAGCCTGTGTTGCCGCTGCCGAAAATGTCTGCTCGGCCTGGGCCACAGCCCGCGCTTCTTCAAGCTCCAGCGGGTCTTCATTCATCAGGAAATCCACGCTGTCGCCGTTCAAGATGATGGTGTTCCCATCTGCGGCAAAGCGTCGAATCAGCAGCGGCAACGCGTCGCCCCCCGCGAAGATGTCGTACGTGCCACCGCTTCCTAGATGTAAATCGCTGACGATGAGGGTCTTTGCCAGACCAGACATGTGCGCCTCCGATTTCTATTTCCCCGCGCTCTTCACCACTCGGGGCCAAGGTTGCCGTCCAAGTGGCCGCCCCAGCCGCAGAGACAGCCACTTTGGAGTATATCCGAGAGCGTCGTACGCCTGATAGGATGTGAGCTGGGCTCGTGAGGTGTTTCCGAGTCGCAAAGGGGGGGCAATGCACAAAGTCGTGCGTGAGTTTGGAACGGAAGATGTCGGCGCGCTGTCGGCGCAACTGCTCGCAGAGCTGCTGCAGGACTATGATTTGTCCGAGGGGCCGGAGAGCGAAGGGCCGCTGCCGTTTGGGGAACCCGAGCCGTCTGTGGCCAAGAAGACTGAACTCGGTGCGCGGATCGTTGCGGTCGCGAAGGGCTATCTCAACAAGCCGGTGCGCGAGGATGCGGGAACCAACGAAGACAAAGACGGGCTGATCCGCTCGTTTTTCCTAGAGGGCGTTCCGTGGAAATCGAGCTACTGGGATGACTGGGTGGCGAACCATCCGAACAGCCCGGTGCCTCGGCCGGAGTGGTGTGCTGCGTTTGCATGCTACTGCGCACGAAAGGGCTACGCTGAGGCGGGTCTTGCCGACAAAATTCCCAAAGTGCTGAGCGCCTCGACGTCCGGACTTCGCGAACTGTTCATCAAGCTGGGTCGCTTCATCCATCGCGACGACCTCTTCGATGACGAGGGCAAGATCAAGCCTTCTGCAACGTTGCCGGGACCGGGCGACCTGGTCCTGTGGCAAGGGCATACCGGGCTGCTGTTTGACATCTTGGCCGACGGCACCTATCACACGTTCGAGGGCAACACCAAGCCCAAGAAAGATGCGGTTCCGGGCGTGTATTTGCTGCCGAACTCGTCGTCCCGCAAGATTGAAAAGGACGGGAAGCTGATCTACTCGCTAACGGGTTTTTGTCAGCTTGCCTCGCTGGATGGCTGAGCGCCCGAACCGGCCCGCAATCGACCTCTCCCTCTGAAGACTCCTGCCAATTGGGACTACCACCATCCACGGGGGTTCCGGATCGCTACAGCGATCTCGACCATGGTCGGCGTCAACAAACCGCTTGAGAGCGCTGGGCGCTCAGGCTACGTTCCGCCCGTTCAAGCGGTTGTTCTCTCGAAAAATTCTCGGAGGTGGCCATGTCCGGTTCGACGTCCGGTTCGACTCCTGGTGCTTCGTGGTTTCGTGTCCCCAATGTGCCCTGGCGACGAGCAGCAGCCGTGCTCGGCTTAACCTTCATCGTCGCCTGTAGCGGTGGCAGCGGCGGCGGCGGATGCGGCGCTGGTGGATTGACCAAGATCCCCAACGGTTATCCCGTCGACAAACGCGTCGACAACGCGATTCAGCTCCGTATCACCAAGGGCTTCTTCGACTTCCTGGAAACCAGCGGCAAGGCGTTCATCGATAAGTTCCTACCCGCCGGGGGGGAGATTCCAGTGCCGGCGAGCTGCGGCGGGGACACCGAGCTGTGCTGCGGCCAGATGTGCAAGGTCAAGCTGGACTTTCAGTCGCTGAAGTTTGATCCGAAGCCACCGTCGACGACCCAGGCGACGATTCGGGCCAAGATCAAGACGATGGAAGACTTCAAGATCAAGACCAAGGTCAGCTTCGTCACCATCGACTGCAAGCTGTCACTCGACACGGCCCGCAAGGGCAAGCCCGACGTTGGGATCACCATGGCAGTGGTGACGAACGTCAACGCGATGACCAAGCTCACCAGCATCGACTTTGACGACAAGAGCGTCGACATTCTGGATCTGGACAGCGACGACATCGATATCAAAGGCAACATCCTGTGCGGAACGGTCAACCTGCTGAAGGGCCTGTTCATCGGCACCCTCAAGGATCAGCTCAAGAAGCAGCTTGCTGGGCCGCTCGATTCCGTGATGTGTCAGAAGTGCACGGCCAAGCCCGATTGTTCGTCGCTGGCGAACCAGGGCTGCGTAAACAACTTCTGTATGCGAGACGGCACTTGTCTTCAGCTCCTCGGGTTGGAAGGCCGGATCAATCTTGGCAGCGCGCTGGGTGCGTTCTCTCCGGCGGCCAAGACGGCGGCATTGGATTTGCTCGCAGCGGCGGGAAACTACGCGGCGGTAGAGCCACTGCCAACCGCTGGTATGTCGCTGGGCATGCTCGGTGGAACCACGTCGCTGAACCGTAGCACCTGCGTTCCGGCGCGGACGGCACCAGTTGGTCCGGCCCCAGCCAAGAGTACGGCATTTGCTGGCAACATGACGCCGAACGGTAAGCCGTATCACGTCGGTGCAGGCATCTCGACGCTGGAACTCGATTCGCTCGGTTACACACTATACGACACTGGTGGGTTGTGTCTGGACGTGGGCACCGCGCAGGTCGAGATGCTGTCGTCTGGCCTACTGTCGGCGTTGATTCCTTCGATCAATGACCTGACTCGCGGGGCGAACTCGGCGATCAAGCTCGTCGGGCGACCGCAGCAGCCGCCGACCTTCGTGCTGGGCAAGGGAACCTACAAGACCGACGCGATGGGCAAGAAGATCATCGACGATCCGCTGATGCACGTCGTGATCAAGGATATGGCGCTCGATTTCTACGTATTCATCGACGAGCGCTACGTTCGCTTTATGCGCCAGACGGTTGACCTAGACTTGCCGCTCAGCCTCGATGTCGATGCGATGAACCAGATCGTGCCGCTGCTTGGTGATCTTGGGCAGGCCGTCGGCAATGTTCGAGTGACCGATAGCGCGCTTCTGAAAGAGTCCCCAGCTCAGCTTGCGCGGCTGTTCCCGAGTCTTCTGCCCGTGCTCGCGGGATCGCTTGGTTCCTCGCTGAGCCCGATCAAGCTGCCCGAGATCATGGGACTTCAGCTAAACCCGGTGCAGATCACGGCCACCGCCGATCCGAGCGGCAAGCTGTCTCTGCTCGGCATGTTCCTCTCGATCAAGCTGTCGACGATGCCGCTCGCGGGAGAAGACATGACGCTGCTGCCGCAGGCTGCCGATGAGCCGACCGAGACGTTTGCGAGCCTGGCCTCGCTGGTGGTTCCCTCTGCCGCCGAATTGGCGATTACCGCTACCGAGCAGAAGTCGACGCGAGTGGTCCTCAACGTCGATTCGTCGAGTCACCTGAGTGGTGATCGCGAATGGCAATATCGCATCGACGGTGGCATGTGGCGTCCGTTCGACAATCAGCATCAGGTTATCATCGAGGAGCCCGAGCTCCGCCTGGCGGGTCGTCACAACGTCGAGGTTCGTGCTCGCGTCGCTGGTCAACCCGGCACGCTGGATCCGAGTCCGGCCAAGGTTGAGTTTGTGGTTGCTCCGACTGCGGCTCCCAAGGACGCCACTTCGCCGCTGACTACTTCGCAGACCACGTCGAAGACGCCTGAGTCTGCGCCTGCCGTAGAGAACCTGACTGGCTGCACCATGAGCCGAACCGACGCCGGTCGCGGCACCCTGATCGTGATGCTGCTGGCACTGGTTTCGCTGCTGTCGCGCCGTCGACTGGTTCGCTTCGGGACGCTGGCGCTGCTGGCGCTGCTCGGCTCCACCCAGTCTGCCTGCAACAAGAACGATGTGGCCGGTGGAATGGACATGACCCCCGCCGAGGTCAAGAAGCCGAAGACCGAATTTGCGCCGAACGATGAGCTGGGTCGCTACCAGAGTGTTGCGGTGTCATCGGGCAAGCTGATGATCAGCGCCTACAACTCGACTTTTGGGGATCTTGCGTTCACCGAGATGATGACCCCGAGCAACCAAGCGACCTGGTATCCGGTGGATGGTTTGCCGACGGGAGATCCAGACAGCACGGATCCCGGTGCCTATCGCAGCGGCTATGCCGATGTCGCTGACGATGTAGGCCGCTTTACGTCGCTGCAATTGACGCAGAGCGGAAATCCACTGGTTGCCTACCAAGACGTCACCAACAGCGCGCTCAAGCTAGCGATGCGCAGTGGTGAAAAGTGGAGCACCAAGGTCATCGCCGATAGCAGCGAAGGTCAAGGCACGGGCGCTTTTGCGCAGCTCCTGCTCGATGGTAGCGATGTTGCGACGGTGGCTTACATGGTCGCTGGCGCGAAGAAGGCCGATGGCAAGGTGTTTGCGCAGATGGTCGTTGCCCAGGCGATGAGCGCTGATCCGCAAGGGGCCTCGGACTTCACCAAGAAGGTGGTCGAAGAGGTGCAGGTTCCGTGCGCCGGTCTGTGTGGCAGCGGTGAAGCCTGCGTCTACGCCGATCCGACCGTCAAGGATCGCAACAAGACGGTCTGTAAGAAGCTGGACCCAAGCTGCACCCCAAACTGCAAGAGCGGTCTGGCCTGCATCGCCGCCAAGTGTGTGGATGCGTTGGGCACTCCGGCCGCAGATCTTCCGCAGGGCACCGGTTTGTTCGCCCGCCTCGTGCAGAATCAGGGCAGCAAGTTCCTGCTGTTCTACAACCGTGCGACGGGCGCTCTCAAAGTGGCCAGCGGAACCGACTGGAAGGTAACGACCCTCGATGGCGGTGATGGCAAGACTGATATGGGTCGACACATTGGAGCGACGCTGGCTGCCGACGGAACGCTCCACGTTGCGTATAGCGACAGCGATGGACGACTTTACTACCGTACCGTCAAGGGCATGACCATCAGCAAGTCCGAGCTGGTCGATGATGGCAGCCGCAAGCTACCCACCCCAGACATCCACCAAGTCGGCGCTGGTGCAACCATTGCGATCGATGACAACGGCCCGGTGATTGCCTACCAAGACTCGACCGCCGGTACGTTCGAGCTGGCTCGCAAAGCAATGACCTGGAGCCACAAGACCATCGGCGCGGAGCCCGGCCTAAACCGTGGTTACTACCCGCAGATGTTCAAGTTCGACGGTAAGTGGTGGGCTTCTGACGTGGTCTATGACCGCAACGCTGATGCTCTCACTACCCTCCGCTTCACCGATCTGTCTGGCGTGACTCCGTAAGTCAATGGGCCCCGGTTTTGTGGGGCCTGCTTGTCCCCATCCACTCCCAATTGGTCCCCACGGATCCGCCTGGTCAGCAGCCGCTTTCGGTGGCTGTCTGCACAGCGCGGAAGACCGGCTCGATGCCATGTCATAGGTCAGGAGGCTTCGTCGGGGATAGCGGTAGATCATCCCAGGGTGTGGGGCAATATTAGGAATATAAAATTCCTCTTTTTGGCCTCCCACAGACTGATCAGAGACCCGCAGCGAGGCTCGTTGGGACTTCCCAAATCAAACCAACGTCGAGCGAACTGCTTTGCTGCCCGGCAAATACCGATCGAGCATCGTCGTCGGAAGGCCGATTCCTTGAGCCAATGTGCGCATCAGCGACTGCTGACTGTCGGCCACCGAGATGTCTCCGCCCTCGTGTCCCCGTCCCGTACGCGAGTCGATCGCCGTCGCTCCGTAGTCGTTCTCTTTTGCCACCACTCCGCCGATGACTCCACCACGGAAAGGTGCGCCTATCAGCAGTGCTGCGTTGTGTAGGGGCCAGTGATCGCGGCCCTGCAGTCCGTCTCGTTTCAACGTCCGACCAAACACGGACAGGTGCGCAAAACAGCTTCGCTCTGCGGCACCGTACGCCGAGAGTTTGCTCCACAGCAGCGCGATCTGGCCGATGCCGCTGTGTGTCTCGCTGGCTTCCTGCACAAGTCCGCTGTCGAAGTGGTTGTCACCGCCGAACGGGATGTGGATCGCCACGATCGGTGCGATGCCCAGCCGAACCGCCACTGCTGCCGCCAGCACCTGACCGTCCGCCCTGTCGTTTTGGATCGCCGCCAGATCGGTCGCGAGCCGATCGCCCAAGGCCTGCGCCTGTTTCTGCGATAGCGCTTGTGCATCGAGCGCTTTGCCAAGCTGCGCGTCGCCAGTTCGTTTTCGCAAGTACTGCAATCGAGCAATCGTGGAGTCTCGTACCGCCGCAAGCTGCGAAAGCGGAGACCCGGGGCCGAGCAGCGCATCACGCAAATCCGTTGGTCGGATGCTGCCAAGTCGCTTGCCACCCACCGTGACCACTTCCTCCGAACCGAGCAGCAGGGGTTGGTTTTGCACCGTCTGTAGCTGCCGTGAAAGCTCTGCGGCGAACAACACCGGCGCGCTTTCGATCTCGGTCCCGAGCCTTAATAGTTCTGGCAGGCTCGGATGGCTGTTCATCATCGTCGCGTGGTGAAAGAACACCGTTCGATCGAGCAGCTTCTGTGGGAGCTGTTTCCACGCCGCCGCTCCTTGATGTCGCTGCCCCCCGATCGTCAACGCGGAGGCAACAAACCGAGGATCTACCGGATGAACGATGTCCGGTGAGGTGTAGCAGCCAGGTACGTTCGCATTGAGCGGACTGCCACAGGTCGACAGACTGAGCACCAGGAAGCGAGCTTTCGTCGGAGAGCCACCGGAAGGCAACGCAGCACTCGCGCTTCGCGGATTCACAAGCAGGCCAATCGGTAGCCCTGTCGCGGCGGCGCGTAGACCGACCCAGCTTGCGCCAAGTAGCCCTTGCAGTAGCACTTCCCGTCTCGTCGGACTCATATCTGCCCTCCTGCACCCCCGCGTCGGAACTCGCGAGAGGCGGGTTTCGTCTCACTTCCCAAGCAACGTGTGGCGTTCATTCGGCAAGAGAAGAGCAAGGTCTTAAGACCTTATTTTACCGCCATGCGCTCGGGATCTGACGACAGATCCTGCACGAACAGTCATTTCTCCCGTGGCATCCGTATCTCACAGTGCAGGCATTTCTGAGTCGACACCGCGACCGTCACTACCTGGACGGAGGTTATGCTGGCAAAGCAGGTGTTGCTAATAGAGCTGGTCTACGGATAGCCAGCCTTCGTTGCCGAACAGGTCACGCACCTTGGCTTTGGTGCCCTTCTTCTCGATGACCTGGACGCGGAAGTCCTTCTTCAGTCGCGGACTCTGGGCCGTCGGTGGGGCGGCATCGCCACTGCTTAACCCGACCTCTTCGCTCTTTACCCGTGAGCTGTACTGCTTGCGCAGCATTTCCTGGTTCTGTGCCTGCTTTTCGGCGATCAGGTTGGTTGACACCTGCTGCATGGAGTACGCCGCGTTCAGCTCGCCTGCTTTCACCTCGTCGACGGCCACGCCCTTCTTCGCAAGTTCCGTAATCTGCTGATCGGACAGACCCGCGCCTTTGGCAAAGCTTGACCCCTTTTGCTTTTCGCTGTCACCGATGAGCTTCGATTGCTGAAGGAAGAAGTGGCTGGTCATGTGCAGGACTTTGCCTTGCTGGTGATGGAATGAAACCACCATGGCTCCATCGCCGTACTTCTGCGCCATTTCTTGTGAGGACATCAGTACCCGAACTTGCTTCGGGTCTTTGACATGAATCGGATACGACGAGGCTTCGAGCCACCAGCGCGGATGGTCACGCATCACCTTCACATGGCGCAACAGCGGCTCTTTGTCATCGTGAACCTGCACCGACACCACATCGTTGGGAGTCGTCTTGCCGTTGTGACCGATCGTGCCCGGAAACGCCTTTTCGACCGTGCGCAGCGCCCAGTCGGTCGACACCAGATAGCCGCCACGGGCCACAAAGTCGCGCAGCTTCTTGACGCTGGCTTCGCTGACGTTGCCTGGACAGTTCAGCATGACCGTCTGAGTCGACATAAGCTCCATCTGATCGAGGAGCTGCGGTGGCACCACCACGTGCTTGATCTGCGCCGCTCGCAGCACGTCTTGCACCCGATCATAGACCCCCGATAGCACCACCACGTCGGCCCCGGCTGCTTCGCGGATCAGCTTGAAGTCCGCCGGTCGGGTCTCCTCCATGCGGCGCTGGAGGATCTCGGCAGCGACGCGGTTGGCCTTGCGCATCTCGGTCGTGCCGAGCGCGCCATCGACAGTGGCATCGGAAAACTCATAGCTTACAGAGGACGAAGCAAGTTTGGCTTTGCCCGCTTGCATGGGTCCAGCCGGGGCGGTGGCAGCGGGACTCGGGGCGGGTGGGGCCATCTGCCGGAGCTTGTCCTCCCAGGACTTTTGCTCGGCGGTCGGGGCGTCTCCAGCAAAGGCTGGACGAAGCGAAACACAGAGCAGGGCGGCGCAAACAACAGATCGGAGCTGCACGGGAAACCTCCACAGTGGGCGATGCTCGCGTAAACGTCCGATCGCTCGATTTCGATCTGAGAGCGGTTGCGTCGTCTCTGTCGTTGACAGCGCAAAGTCTTTGTGGCGTAAACTGCCCGACTGATGCAGACGATCGGCAGCGGGCTCCTCGACGAGAAAGTGACCGACTGGCCTGGGATTGTACTCGACACCGAGACGACCGGGGTCAGCGTCCAAACCGACCGCATCGTCGAGCTGGGCGCGGTCTTCTGCGAGCGCGGCACGATTGTCGATGTCCGCAAGATGCGGCTCGATCCGCAGGTACCGATTCCTGAAGGAGCCAGCGCCGTCCACGGCATTCGTGACGAGCACATTCGAGGCAAGCCCACGTTTGCGGACATCGCAGTGCGCTTCGTTGGCTATTTGACGGGGCAGGCTCGTGGTGCGGGGACGCCTTGGTTGTGTGGCTATAACGCGGTCGAGTTCGATGGTCCGCTGCTCAACGCCGAGTTTTGTCGAGCCGGGCTTGCCATTCAGCTCGAGGTCAACCAGATCATCGATCCGATCACTTTTGTGCGCTGGCATCTACGCCACCTGCGCAGCCGTTCGCTCCAGAGTGCGTGTGGTCATTTTGGGGTGCCGCTGCAGAACGCGCACTCGGCGTTGGCGGATGCTCAAGCGACGCTGGGGCTGCTTCAGGCGCTGATCGAGCGGCGCTACATGCCCACTCGCATTGGCGACATCCTCGACGAACAAGCCCGCCTCGCCAAAATCATGAAAGAAGAGTGGGATCGCTGGTCGTACTGGCTCTATCGCGATCGCGAGGACGGATCGCTACGGTTTGGTGCCGGCTCGCACTGTGGTCAGCCAGTCACCGACGTCGACAGCGGCTACATTGAAAGCCTGCTGCGCAAAGTGCCCGATCTGCCAGAGGACGTACGGACGACGCTGCGCTCCCATGCGGCCTAGTGGTGAAGGTGGAGTCCGCCGAGCTGCAACTTCCTGTACTGAAACCAGCTTAACTTGGTGTACTGAAACCAGCTCAACAAGGTTATAGTGTGGGAGAGTTCGTCACCCTGTAGTCGAGACATCGGACCAATCGCTCGTCTCTCATGTAAGGGTGCCCCAGCCGTTTTTTTCGAGGTGTCCATGTCCGCGCAGCAGAGCATTCCCTGGGAGCAACAGGCCTTGCACATCGCCATCGACACCCTCCAAGAAGCGTTGTCGGGGAAGCCGAAGGAGCAGCAGGAAGCCCTGCACATGAGCCTGATGACGTTGCGAGGATTCCTTGCGGCGCAGAGCTCGGTCGATGAAGAGTTTCCGGTGGCACCGACCCCGACGCAGTCGTCGATGGATGTCTCGCGGATCAACAAGTTTAGGCAGCTTCTCAGCGAACGGCGCACGATGGCGGGTCTTTCTCCGGCGCGGCTGGCAGAGCTGGCCGGTCTACCGGAGTCGGCGCTGTGCAACATCGAGTCTGGGAGGGCGCTGCCAACCCAGCTTTCGCTTTTGCACCTTCTCTCGGTGCCGGAGCTGAAGCTCGAAGTCTCGGATTTACCGTGGGAGGTCGCCGAGGCCGACCCCAATTTTGCGCTCAACTGCTGGCTGGCACCGGGCTTTGACCCGGTAAAGATGATCAAAGAGCTGTCCATGCAGGTGAACAGCTTCGGCGGGCACATCGAGCAGGGCTACCTGTACATGGATCCGATGAGTGCTGCCGACTGGTGCGCGATTGCTGATCTCAAGGACTACGACGAGATGCAGTCAAGCATGCAGCTCGATCGGGCCGCCGGGGTGATCCTAGAACAGTCGGGCAAGATGGGACTCGATGTGGTGGCGCTTGGTCCGGGCAGTGCCCGCAATGAGGTTCGGCTGATCGAGCAGCTCCTGGCGCAGGGCGGTCACGGCGATGTCAGGCTGTACTTGCTCGACATCAGCCAACCGCTTTTGTCGGTCGCCTATCGTCATGCCGCCGAAACCCTGGCCGATCGTGGTGGGGTGGTGTTTGCGATTCAGGGCAACTTTCACCACCTGCCGCGCTACGGACAACTGCTGTACTCCCCGCAGCGGGCGCATCGTCGTCGACTGGTGACGATGCTTGGGCACACTTTTAGCAACCTCGAAAACGAGCTGCGCTTTGTCAGAAACAGCTTGGTCGGGTTTGGCGCGGGCGATCTGCTGCTGCTCGACATTCGGCTGGCCTACGCCTCGACCGATCGACCACCCGAGGAAATCATCGAAAGAGATCCGGGGCTGCTCAAATCCCGTCGGGGTGGCAATTCGGCGCTGCGGCAGCGCTGGGATGATTTTCTGGCCGGGCCGATTCGTCGCTATGCCCATGTCCAGACCGAGATCGAGGTCCAGCGCGTGCTGGATCTCTCCTGTCCGATCCCCGGTAGCTACGCAGTCGATGCGCGAGCGAGGGTACGGCTGTCTTCCGGCGAGGAGCGCGAGTTCTCAGTGTACTATAGCCGTCGCTATGACCCCGCCAAGCTGCAAGCCGCGCTGTCTCGTGAAGGTTGGGAAACGGTGGCGAACTGGGCCTACGGTGGAGACGGTAATCCATGCATGTTGTTCCTGCTCCGCAAGTCGGGACCAGCCCTGCGACTCGTCGAGTAGGTCCACGTTTGTGCGGCAGCAGCAGGCGTTAGCTACCTTGATTTTGGCCGTCGGGCTGCTTGTCATGCCTGCTCGAGCTAGCGCGGGGCCGGCCAGTCGCTGGTTCCTTGAACACTTGGCGCTCGACGTCGCTGCTGTTACCGCGTGGCGCGTCGCCTGGGCTGATGAACGGAACCCCGGCTTCAATATGATCGGGGGCGGTGGTGAACTGCACTTTGGCCTCGAGTTTGACAGCGGCGTTGGCTTTCTCCTCGGAACCCGTGCCGTCTTTGGTCCGAACCGCAGCGTTGTCGAAGGTCAGCCCTACGGCGATGTGACCGGCCAAGCGATGCTGCTGTTTCGTGTCACCGACTGGGTGCGCGTTGCAGCGGGTGCTTCTGGCGGACGACTGTGGCAGTGCTGCGGCAGCGGCGTGGCTGATCCTCGGACCGATGCCGCGATTTTGGGTGGCTTGCTGCGGATCGGGATCGACTTCTATCCTCGACAATCGAACATCTTGAAGGCGCTATCCCTGTGGCTACGCGTCGATATCGATGGACATCCCGGGGGCAGCGAATCGCTCATGCCGAGCACCAGCCTTAGCGTGGCTGGGAGCTTCGGTATTCGTATCTAAGGCGCGCTGCTCTCTAGAATTGCTAGCAGCGACGTCAGCTCGGCACGAAGGTAGTTCAAGGCTTCCTCTGGGAGCTCGGAGGACGGACGAATTGAGGGGACGAGCGTTTGCTGAGGGGGACGAGGTCTCGTCACCAGTGTCAGCGGCGCGTTGACCGGTAAGAGGGCATGCTTCGACAGGGCACCGAGGCCACGTTTCCTCGCCTTGGCGACTGATTCTGTCGGTGCCTCGGCGCGGGTGAGGGGCGCGGCTGGCGTTGGATGGGGCGGAGCTTCACTGTTGGCGATGGGGGCTACCGGGATCGATTCGGGTTCTGGTGCCGCAGGCTGCTTAGAGACCGGCGGCTTCGTTTGGGCGATAGCCTGACGTTTCGACGCAGCACGAGGCTTGGCCGGAGTGGGCTTTTTTGCGGACGCACGGGCCCTTGGCTTTGGTGACATGAGACGGAGAACAAGCAGCTTGCCGCTTCCCAGGCCCGTCCCTGGTTATCACGGTCAGCTATTTAGTGCGTTTTTGAGCACCTGACTTGGCTTAAAAGTCAGCACTCGTCGCGCCGAGATGGTGATCTCGTCACCGGTCTGCGGGTTACGACCGATGCGAGAGTTTTTATCGCGGACTACGAGATTTCCAAAGCCCGAAAGTTTGATTTTCTCACCCCGCGCCAGGGTGTCCTTGATGATGTCGAATACGGCCTCGACAATCTGCGAGGCGTCTTTTTTTGAAAAGCCCCCGACGCTCTCATACACGTTCTCGATGATGTCAGCCTTGGTCATCGTACGGCGTTCTTGCATCGCTCACCCCACCTGTCTGGGTAGAAAGCCTTGCTGAGATCCGACCAGATAGACCCCCTCTATCCAGTCTTCCAATGCCCCCCTGAGACCCGCTCACCGAACCGAACTTGGCCCAGCGATCGAGGAAGCTTCACCATGCACGCGGCAGCTAGATAAGGCAGCCCGCAGTGACGACGCTTCGAGTTCTTAGCCTACCGACGGGGGTCGACGATGTCAAAGCAATTGTTGGTGAAATCTGTATGCGTCGATACAAATTCCAGCGGGTGGCATTGCGTAGAGGAACCGGCGCACAAATGGGCTTGTATTCCGTGACTAGCTGCGCATGATGACGGCCCGAGGAGTTTTTACCCAACATGGCCAAAGCACGTACCCCAGGCGAGCCCCCTACCACCCCGCCGAATGGACACCGTCCAGGCGGCAACAAGAATCAGGCGGCAGCGGCTCCTCCGAAAGGTAGCGTCGAGAAATTCTATGCGGAGCTTGACCGCTGCTGGGAAGCCATGGAAGGCGGCGATCTAGAGGAAGCCAAGCGGCGGGCGCTCAAGCTGCTGCGAACGGACGGAGATTCGCCGGAGTTATACGTGCTCCTCGGCATGATTGCTTCGGGTGAGGGCGAAACCGAGCAGGCTCTTGAGCACTATCATCACGCGATCGAGATCGACGAAAACTACGTCGAGCCGATGCTCTGTGCCGCCGAACTGTATCTGTGGGATGTCGAAGACTTCGAGAAGGCCGTGGAGCTGTGTGAGCAGGCGCTCGACCACGCCGAGGAAGAGGAAGAGTTTGTAGAGGCGCTTTTGCTGAAGGCAGAGGGAGAAGCGCTGCTTGGCAAGGAATCGGCTGCTTTTGCGTCGTTGTCGGAGCTTCCAGACATCCTGCTCGGCGATCCTGGCTACCATCTGCGCGCCGGGCGATTGCTGCTGGACCTAGGACATCCCGACGATGCAGAGTCGCATTTTCAGCGAGCCCTCGAGATCGAGCCTGATGGTCCGGATGCGCTGCACGGCCTGGGCCTGTGCGCCAGTGCACGGGGAGATAGCAAGGGGATGACCACCTTCTTCCAGAAGGTGCGCGCAAGCGACTTGAAGCTGCCAACGCCGCCGTGGGGAATTTCGTCCGAGGAGTTTTCGAAGATTGTCTCGGCTTCTGTCGATAAGCTGCCAGAACAGATTCGCAAGCTCATTGCCAACGTACCGGTGATTGCGGCGGACTACCCGTCTGAAGAGCTGGTTGCCGACGGCACCGATCCACGAGTGTTGGGCCTGTTTAGCGGCATACCTCACGGGGACAAGCCGACGATTGGCGGGGTGCCTCACCTTGATACGATCTTGCTCTTCCAGCGCAACCTTGAACGGGTCGCCTTGTCTCGGGAAGAGATGGAACACGAGATCGAAGTCACTGTGGTCCATGAAGCGGGCCACTTTTTCGGTCTGTCCGACGAGCAACTCGAAGCGATTGGCTTCGCGTAATCTCCCAGTCCGTCCCTGCATGACTGCGGACTCGGTTGAGTCGAGGCGGCAGTCCCTCGGCTTCTCTCAAGACTCCTGCAACTTCATGGACAGCCCGATGCCTCGCCGAGGTTCGCGGTAGGTTCGTCGCCGATTTTGCTGGGAATCTATCCTCTCTTTTTTGCTAGGATGCGCGTCAATGAAAGTTGCACTGTTTTTCGACGGAAAGAACTTCTATTCGGGCTGGCGGGAGCGAGCCGGTCGTCAGCCTCTCGATTTTACGGCGTTGTCGCGGTGGCTAGTCCGCCGAGTCGGTGGCGACGTACTATGGGGCGCGTATTACTACACCGGCATTGAGACCGGCAATCCGGTCGCTGGAAGCGGTCAGGCCGCACTCACCAGCTTCCTCGATAACCTGGAAATGCTGCCCGGATACTTCGTACAGCGCTTCAGTCGTCGTACGAAGAGCTACCACTGCCGAGAGTGCCAGGCGGAAAACTATTACACCCAAGAGAACGAAGTCGACACGACGATGGTTGCCGATATGTTGCGCCTCGCCGCCGTCGGTGCCTTTGATATTTTGGTGTTGATGTCGGGTGATGCCGATCATGCGCCTGCCGTGGAAGGCGTACGGGCCCTCGGTCGGCAAGCGTACGTCGCAACCTGGGGTGGTATTGGTCTGTCTCGACGCATTCGTCGGGCGTCCTTTGACCACATCGATCTGTGCGACTCGCTGACGGAGTGTGGACGGCAGTGGCCAACCGGTGAAGGCGAGGAAAATGGCTCGCCGATCATCATGACCGGCACAACCCAGGTGACGCAGCAGGCGGACGATACCGGCTCACCGTCACTACCACCAGTGACCGATAGCGAAGAACAAGCCGCCTCGATCTTGCTGGACGAAGTCCGTCGTGCAGAGAGCAAGTTCCCACTCGGCTACGTCGGAGTGAACTTTTTTGTGACGCGCTGGCAGGCGAGTCAGCTCGATCCCGATCCCGATGTGCGCCGTCGCTTGATCGACAAGCTGGTCCGCGAAGATCGCATCGAGCTTTACACCACCGAGGATGGTACCAAGGCGATGCGTGCCCGTAAGGCGTCGACGCAGTCTCCTCGGGACCAGGAACGCAATGGCGCGGACATTTGAGACTCCGAAGGGGACACGCGACTTTCTCCCTGAGGAGATGCGCATTCGCAATGCCGTGTTCGAGCGGCTACGCCGTGCCTTCCGACTGTTCGGTTTCGATGAGCTAGACACGCCCGCGTTCGAGTATTTGGAGGTCTTGACGCTCAAGTCGGGACCGGCTGCCGAGCGTGAGATTTACTCCTTCGAGGACAAAGGCGGTCGGAAGCTCGGGCTGCGGTTTGATCTGACCAGCTCGACGGGACGCTTCGCCGCTTCGCATGCGGAGCTCAAGCGTCCAATCTATCGCTATCAAATCGGCAAAGTCTGGCGCTACGACCGTCCCGCAGCGGGACGATATCGCGAGTTCTACCAGGCCGACGCCGATATCCTCGGTAGCTACTCGATGGACTGCGAAGTCGATCTGCTGCTCCTGGCAACGACGGTACTCAAGGAGTTCGGTCTTTCCGACTATCGGTTCGTCTTAAATCACCGCAAAATCCTCGAATCGCAGCTTCGCCGAGCGGGTATTGCCGTCGACAAGAAGGCCGATGCACTGCGTGCGCTCGACAAGTTCGACAAGATTGGTCGATCCGCGATGGTTGAGGAGGCGAAGAACTACGGGCTCGATGAGACCGCGTTTGTTTCCTTTATCGACCAGCTTGGGATTTCTGCTGAAGCGACAGCGCCGATTGACAACCTGAGTTATCTGCGTCGGACCGAAGAATTACTTGCTGACGATGCCGAGGGAAAAAAGGCCACCAACGAGCTGCGCTACATCGTGGAGCGTGCCATTGATCTCGGCTTTGGTGATCGCCTGACCGTCGATCCCACGTTGGCCAGAGGTCTCGACTACTACACGGGACCGATCTTCGAGGCCAAAGCCCGAGTTGAAAAGTTCGACACCACGCTCAGCTTCGCCGGCGGTGGGCGCTACGACGATTTGATTGGTCTGTACGGTGGGCAAGCGCAGGGCGCGGTGGGCTTTTCCTTTGGCGTCGAGCGATTGATCGATCTACTCAAAGAGCAGGTGGCGGAGTCGCTGCAAACGGCGAGACCTGTCCTTGTGGCTCCGCTCGGGGCGGGTCGAATTGCCGATGCCGAGCGGGTGGCGATGGTGCTGCGTCAAGCTGGGATTGCGACGAGGATCTCGCTTGGAAGCACTGCACCCGGGAAGCACCTGCAATACGCCGAATCCGCGAGCATGGACTTTGTGATCTTCGTCGGAGAAAACGAAGTCAAACAGGGCAGCTATCCGTGCAAGCAGCTCTCGACTCGTAGCGAAAAGAAGCTGTCCCTCGACGAGCTTGCACCCTTCCTTCGCGACAGTGGTGTGGCAGTCATCTAATCACCCGCAATAGCGAGATCGCGGTGACCTCGGCGGCCCCAGCCTGGGTGAGCGCTTCGCTACATGCCGCCACGGTTGCGCCGGTTGTGATGACATCATCGACCAGCACAATCCGTCGATTTGCCACCTTGGGCTGAGCGCGTGCTGGGACTGCGAAGCGACTGAGTGCCCTCTGAAATCGCTCGGAGCGTCGCAGTTGGTGCGCGGCGAGTGTGGGCCTGGTTGCCGTGAGTAGGCCGACATGCAGTCGCAGGCGAGGTCGGCCGGTCTGGCAGCGGAGCGCTTCTCGGGCGAGCAGCGTCGATTGATTGTAACCACGTCGCCGCAGCCGCTCGCGGTGTAGCGGCACCGGCACCAGCCAATCGTATTGATCCATCAAATCGTGCAGGAGCGGCCCGAGCAGCAGCCCAAGCGGTCGTGCGAGATCGTCGCGTCCTTGCCACTTCAGTCGAAGGAGCGCTGTGGACAGTGGTCCTTCATAGACAAAACTCGAACGGCAGCGCGGGGCCTGTGTTGAGAGGTCGCTGGCGTCGATTGGACAAGGCTCACACAGCGCGAAGCAAGCCGTGCACAACTGACCTGTTGCGTGGCCATCGGTGAGTGGTTCATCACAAGCGGCGCATCTCGATGGACACAGACATTGTCCCAGCGCATCCCATAGCCATTCAAAGCCCTGAACGATCGGCATTCCCGAAGTCATCGGAGCTTACCGGTGGAAGTTGTGTGGTTTGGTTCTCAGTCGCCCATGCAGATGGAATCCTCTTTCTGCAGATGGTCATCGACGGATGACCCTGTCATCGACGGCAGCCCCGGCGGTGGCAGGAAATTGACGCAGTGCATCAAAGGCATTGTCACTTGGCCGGACCGCGATTACATTTTGGACTTATGGAGCCGCTTGCGATGCAACCAGCCGTTCTTCGCGACATCATCGTGGATGAAGTGACCTGGCGCTGTGCGACCCGACCCCGCCGGGCGGAGTGGCTGATGGCGATCGAAGAGCTTATTGCTAGCGCTGCCTTCGCCATCGACAGCAAGGCGTCTGAGTCGACTGCCTCCGCACTGCATGGTCAAGTCTCCGTCGAGCCCAGCGCGATCGCGGTGACCCTGCGTACCGATGATGGTACTGAAGTTGGGCGGCTCCAACTCGACCGTCCGGTGATTGCGCCGGTGCTGCGGGAGTACCTGAGAATTCTGCGGGCGATCGAGGGCAGTGGGTTGTCCGAAACCTCACCGCACTTCGAAGCGCTCGACATCGCTCGGCGACTGATTCACGACGATGCGGCCCAACTGGTGCAGCGCTACTTTTCGGGTGTCCATCCCGATCAAGAGACGGCACGCCAGCTCTTTTCGCTGATGGTGCTACTGACCCACGATACCAGCCGCCTCGCGTCTTAGTGCGCCGGGGCTAGGCGAAGCTGGCAGATAGGTCCGCGACGGGCACTGCCTGCGGGCGGTTCTTGAGAGACGACGACGCCGCTACCGCTGAGTTCGATTCGGAAGCCGCTGGTTCTGGCGAGATCGACGGCGCGACCGAGTCCAAGTCCGACAAAATTGGGCACCCGAAGAGACTCAGGCACACCTGGGTAGCGCAGCGCGACTGGAACGGGTGGACCATACTGCGCTGACGGCGAAGGCCGGGGCGGTGGTGGGGACGTGGTGACGAGCTGCGGTGAGTTCTGTGGCGGTACTCCCAAATAGGGCAGGACCGCCGACACCACTTTGACGAAGATCGGACCCGCGACGGCAGCTCCGTAGTGACCCTCGTGTGGCTCGTCGACCATCACAAATAGCAAGATGCGCGGATCGTCATAAGGCGCAAATCCGATAAACGACGAGGCCCAGAACTCAGGTGAGTAGCGACGGGTGTTCGGATCGACCTTCTGTGCAGTGCCAGTCTTGCCAGCAACAGGATATCCCGGGATGTCGAGTGTGTCGCCAGTGCCCTTTTTTTCCATGACGGCGCGCAGCATCTGTCGCATTTGCGACGCGGTGTGGGCCGACATGACACGCTTGCCCTCGGGGTGTGATTCTAGGACGGTCTGACCCGTTGACGAGACGACGCGACTGACGACGTGGGGCCGGTATAGGATACCGCCATTGGCGAAGGCTGCCATAGCGGAGGCGATCTGCATCGGGGTCGCGGTCATACCCTGGCCAAAGCTGATGTTGGCAAATGCGACATCTCCCCATTCAGCGACGGGGCGGACTTGGCCACTGCGCTCTCCGGGGAGGTCGATTCCCGTTGGTGAAAAGAATCCGAGCTGCCGCAGGAACAGATAGGTCTTCTCGCGTCCGAGCCGCCGGGTGATTTTGCTGGTGCAGATGTTCGACGAGCGTCCGAGCACCTGCGTCGTGGTGAGGATTCCTTCGGGCTCAGCATCGTGGATCGTCACGTGCCCGATTCGCCACTGCCCGCCTTCACAGTCCCACTCATCGGAAAGGCGCACCACACCGGCCTCCAGAGCCGCGCCGATCGAGAAGGGCTTGATCGTCGATCCGGGCTCAAATGGATCGGTGACCACTCGGTTACGGACGCCACGCTCGCGGGCACCGGCTGGATCATTGGGATTGACCGATGGAACCGACGCCATCGCCAGGATCTCGCCATTGCGTGGATCGAGCGCGACCGCCACCCCGGCTTTGGCGTGCGCCTTGTGGACCCCTTCTTCGAGCGCCTGTTCCAGCCGAAATTGGATGAACTTATCGATGGTCAGGTGGACATCGTGGCCCCGCTCTCGCGATGAGTCACCAATGCCACCGACCATCACCTTGCGACCCCGTGCATCCTGCCAGCCGATCACCGACGCTTTGCTGCCTCGCAAAAAGCGATCGTAGGCCAGCTCGACGCCTTCGAGTCCAATTGCGTCGACGCCAGCCCAACCGAGCAGCGGACCCGCCAAACTACGGTTCGGATAATAGCGCTTCGGTTCCTGAGTCAGCCCCACACCGGGAACGGCGAGCGTGCGGACCCGCTGGGCTTCCTCGGGCGCAATCCGTCGCTTCAGGAACAGGTAGTGGCGATCTGACAGAGCCTTCCGTTTCAGGTCGCTTACTTCCAGTCCAAGTGCCAGCGCTAGTTTTGCGAGCGCTGGTTCGCGACGTGCTGAATCTGGCAGCTCGCTCCGGAGCCTCTGGGGCTCCAAGTACACGGAGTCGACGCTGGCCGATGCCGCTAGCTCGCTGTCGCTGCGATCGACGATTCGTCCACGGTGCGGCGGTACCTCAATCTCGCGAAGATACTGCTCTTCAGCGAGAGACCGATACAGATCGCGCTTTTGCACTTGGAGCACATACGCCCGAGTGAGCAGCAGCCCAAAGCACAGCGTCATCACCGCCCCGGTCGCCCACAGACGGACATGGAGCCAGCGCTGCGGAGAAGTCTCACCGTCGGTGTTGACATCGGTTTGTGCGGTCTTCTGACTCATCGCGATGAGCTTCCTTGACCAGTCGTGGTGCTGGTATGGCTCGGGCGAATGGCTTTGACGATGTGAATTGCCGAGGGTTGCGGGGGGGCCATATGGAGTCGCTCTCGAGCAAACCGTTCTATCGTCGCCGGATCTTTGCGGGTGGCTAGCTCCAGACGGAGTCGCTGATTGTGCTGCGCCAGCGCTCTCGCCAGCTTGCTTTGCTGAGAAAGTTCATAGCCGATGCGGATCACTTCCAGTCGTGACCAGACGTACAGCAGCGAGATGACCACCAGTGACGACACCACCAGACCGACGGTTAGCCCGAAGCTCGGACTGCGACCGGGCCATGCGACGATGCGCTGGATTCGCTCGGTCTGCCGTCGCAGCCAACTGTGCTTCTTTCGCGATGAAGCTACAGCGGCCATGACCGATCCTGGGACTCTTGCTCACCTGAGCGGTAGGCCCGTGCGTCGCGCTCTTCCTGGGTCAGTGTCCGTGCTGCCCGAATCCGAGCGGACCGTGAGCGAGGATTCTGGGCTAGCTCATCGTCCGACGGAGTGACCGTCCCTTTGGCGAGCAGAATGAACGGATTCTGAGCAAGTCCGGACTGTCTCGATTTATGCGCATCAGCGACGGCGGGAACAAACGTCAGGTGTTGTTTAACCAGCCGATCCTCGAGAGAATGGAACGAAATGATGACCAAACGACCCCCTGGTGCCAGGACCAGTGGTGCTGCGAGCAGCAGCGAGTGAATCTGGCGTAGCTCATCGTTTACGGCAATCCGCAGTGCCTGAAACGTTCGTGTCGCCGGGTTTTTGTGTGGCTCTCGCTGCGGGATTGATCGTGCCACCACGGCTGCCAGCGTGAGCGTATCGGTGACACCACCATCGACTAGCGCCTGCTTGATCGCTCGGGCAACGCGGCGGCTGTGGCGCTCCTCACCGTACTCCCACAGGATCGCGGCCAAGCTGTGCTCATCGAGTCGTTCGATCAGCTCCAGCGCGGTTTCTCCTTGGCTACGGTCCATGCGCATATCGAGCGGTCCCGCGCTTTGGAACGAAAACCCGCGATCGGGACGATCAAGTTGCAGTGAGGACACACCGAGATCTGCGATCAGCCCATCGAGAGGTGGCGCACCTGCAGCAGCGAGAAGAGCGCTGAGATCGCCGAACGGACCATGAATGGGCCGGAATCGCGTTCGGAATCGCTCAAGTCGTGAAGTTGCGAGTCCGAGAGCCGTTTCGTCGCGGTCGACGCCGAACAGTAGTCCATCGTCCGTTAGCGCGGACAGGATCCGTTCGCTGTGCCCGCCGAGTCCGAGGGTTGCATCGCAATAGACACCGCTCGGGCGGACCGCCAAAAGTCGCAGCAACTCGTCCGCCATGACAGGCTGGTGAAGGTTCGCCCAGGTTTCCATAGACAACTCGACATTCCAGTCGTGGCAACCGAGAGCGTCAAATTTTTGCCAAACGACACGAGCCCGCTGCGAACGAGCGAATACACCTGCACTGTGACTGTTTGTTCACGGTTTGGGGGAAGACGGGACTCAAAGACGGGCGGGTGCGCGGGATGCTAACGAAATTCGGTGGCTCGAGAGCTGTAGATGATGACCGAAGGCTGGCATACTGGCTGCTGAGCCACAAAGCATGGTAAATGTGTTTGGCAGGTTCAACACGACGAATCGTGGAGGGCTTCCGATGCGCTCTATGCGTCCGCTAAAAGGGTTTCTTTCTTTTGTAACGCCTCTTCTGGGTGCCCTCGCACTGCTCGCGGAGCAGGGTTGCACCGAGGCAAATAAGTCACGTTTTTACACCTACTGTGACGTGACCGGATGTTTCCAGTGCGACGCCTCGGGCTGTGTTGCCCAGGATGGCCGTCCCCCGGGAGCGTCCTGTGTGGCGTCGACCGATTGTGCGCCTGGCTGTTACTGCGGCAGCAACCGTCAGTGCGCCGAGGCTGGTTACTGCGACAAGCAGGCCGACTGTGCGAGTGGCTACGCCTGCAATGCAGTGCGGCACTCGTGCGAGCCGGACGCAGCGACCACACCACCGAAGAGCTGTCGAGTTCAAGCCGACTGCGGATCGGGCGGCGAGTGTTTCAACGGTCAGTGCAAGCAGGCACCCGTACCGCCCAATCACTGTGTGTTCAACCGTGAGTGCGGAACCGGTGGTGCCTGCGTCGACGGCTTGTGCGAAAAGGCCTGCACCAGCGATGCCGGATGCGGGACCGGGCGGACCTGTCAAAATCTGCATTGTGCACCGAAGCCCGTTGACAACAAGGCTTGCGTGACCAGTGCGCAGTGTGGTGCCGGTCAGTCCTGCGTCGACAGCGTTTGCCATCCGTCTTGCAGCAAGGACGCCGACTGTCAGGCTGTGAATGCGAACGACATCTGCGTCGCCAGCGTTTGCCGTGCTGACGAGCGACGAGTTCCCGAGTGCAAGACCAACGCCGACTGTGGTACGGGCCGTGAGTGTACCAACGCTCAGTGCCGCACTTTCTGTATGGCGAGCAGCGACTGCGCGAGCTGTGCAGACGGCAAGGTTTGTAATTCCGGCTACTGCATGACCGACCGCGAAGTCAGTCCGCAGTGCAAGCTTGCTGCCGACTGCAAGAGTGCTTCACTTCACTGCACCGACGGCGCTTGCGCTCAGTAAGCTGCGGGCTCTGAGCTTCCCCCGAATATCTAACCGCTGCCCTCACTAGAGGGCGGTTTCTCTTCCTCGTCTTGTCATGCCCCCAGATATCTTCCCTTTTTTCGAGTGGTTCGTTCGCTCGTCATGGGGATTGGTGTTCGCCACGCTGTGGGGGGCGTTGTGGGGTAGTTTCGCCAACGTTTGTGTCTACCGTTTGCCGCGAGGACTGTCTGTGGTTCGTCCGTCATCGCGGTGTCCATCGTGTCATGCGGAGGTCGCTTGGTTCGATAACATCCCGGTGCTGAGTTTTGCACTCTTGCGCGGTCGCTGCCGTCGTTGTAGGGCCTCGATTGGCTGGCAGTACCCGCTACTGGAAGCGCTCGCAGCAACGCTGACGGCGATGGTGTTCGTCCGTTTCGTGCTGCATGGCCGGGGCGAACTGCCAGCGCAGCTCGTCCATTTTGTGGTCTACAGCTACTTTGTGCTGGTCTTGCTGGTGCTGACTGCGATTGACCTTCAGCACTTGCTGCTGCCGGACCGAGTGACGTTACCGTCTATCGTCGTCTTTTTTTTCGTCGGACGGCTGCTTGGTGACGTGGGGTGGGTAGATTCCCTGATTGGGATGACCGTCGGGTACGGGCTGATCTGGGTGATCTCAGAGGCTTACTATCGGTTGACCGGGCGTGAAGGACTAGGTCTGGGCGACGGAAAACTGTTGGCGTTGGTTGGTGCGCTTTTGGGCTGGCAGGCGCTACCATGGACGCTGTTTGTGGGGTCGGTGTTAGGCTCGCTGGTCACGGTTCCATGGCTGTGGTGGCGAAAGAGGCGAGGGGACACTGGAACCATGCGGCATGTGGCAGTGCCATTTGGGCCATTTCTGTCGATTGGTGCGGTGTTCTACCTATTTTGCTTACTCGGACGGAGCCTCGACGAGATCGCTGCGTACCTACCCGGGATGTAGCAAAAGCTGGTCAATGGCCGGCGATGGTCATGCGGGAGACGCGAAGGCTCGGGCTCATTGTCGATGACCGATCATCTAGGTCGTTGCCAACCGCGTCGATTCTCTTGAGCAACTCATCGAAGTTGGCCGAGATCGTAATTTCGCTGACCGGGGTCGTCAGTTGGCCGTTCTCGATCAGAAATCCTGCGGCTCCTCGTGAGAAGTCGCCCGTAACGGCGTTAAAGCCAAAGCCCATCATGTCGGTGACGAACAGCCCACGCTCAATGCCATCGAGGAGCGCTTGCGGGGAACTGGTGCCAGCGCGGAGGATCAAGTTGCTGGTGGTGACGTGCGGCGAACCTCCGACCGATCGACCGGCGCAACCGTTGCTCTTGCGGCCAAGCTTGCGCGCCGAATAGGTGTCAAGGAGGAAGCCGCGCAGTACGCCGTCCTCGACGATGAGATTGCGGCGTGCTGGCAACCCTTCACCGTCGAAAGCTCGCGATCCGGGGCCCCTCGCTAGGAGTGGCTCATCGCTGATGGTCAACAGCGGAGACGCCACCAGCGTGCCTTCTCGGCCGCACAGGTAGGAGCTTTTTCGGTAGATCGCACCGCCGGAAATGACTCCGGCCAAGGTGCGGAGTAGGGCGCGGCTGGCATCGGGATCAAAGACGACCGGCAACTCGGCCGTGGCCAGCTTTTGGGCACCGAGCTTGCTCAATGCGCGACGGGCCGCTTCGATTCCGACGGATTCCGGTGATGCCAGCCGCTGGAAGAAGCGATGCGCGGACCAGTAAGAGGCATTGCGTTTCTTGCCGCCTTCATCGTCGCAGAGCGCTTCGACACTCAATGAGCAATACGTCCCGCGAGACGCGCCCGAAAACGCCAGTCCAGCTTTGTCATACAGCGCAAGTGCCATGTGGCCGGCGTTGCGATCGCAGCCCGCACCATCGCTGTTGGTGATTTTCGTGGAATAACCCAGCGACGCCGCT
>WBZP01000265.1_pt1 | contig 71833 bp, 66 predicted proteins | sample 5204301 | NCBI WGS metagenome assembly WBZP01 (sample SAMN12412401, study PRJNA552823) | activated sludge metagenome | isolation source: activated sludge from nitrification reactor of wastewater treatment plant... | place: USA: Pennsylvania | collected 2017 | reverse complement strand
GCAGTTCGTAGAACCGCTCTCTGTGGGCGAAGGGGGACTTGAACCCCCACGTCCCGAAGGACACTGGCACCTGAAGCCAGCGCGTCTGCCATTCCGCCACTCGCCCGAGCAACCGCGGCAGCCTATCACGGGCACCGGCCCGCCTCCCAAACCGAAGCCCGGGCCGACTGGGCGGCCGCTCCCCCGAGATCAGCGCTGTGACCTGCGTCAACGCTTTTCTCAGAGTTACCACGGTGCCGCCTGGGTAGTCCTGCCCGATACCATGCAGGTGAAACAACACGCTGGCGCGACGCGCCGTGGAGTCGTCGTGTGCGCGAAGTCAGAAGGTGGGCGGTGAGATGGGTCTGGTCGAGCGGTTCGATCGCAAGCTGGAATCCACCGTCGAAGATGCCTTCGCCCGCGTCTTCGGCGGATCGATCGTCCCGGAGGAAGTCGAAGACCTGCTGCGTCGCGAGGCCGACGACGAAGTCCGCACCCTGGCCGGTGGTCACCGTTTGGCTCCCAACGAATATGTCATTACCCTCAGCGTGCCTGATTACCAGAAAGTCCTTTCGGATCGCGATCTCACATCGGACACATTTGCCAAACATCTGGCCGCCTATATCGGCGAGCGTGGCTGGCAAACGTATGGTGATGTGGTCGTCCGATTCGAGCAGTCACCGGCCCTGCACACCGGCCAGGTACGCGCCCACGGGATCGTCAACCCCGACGCCGACCCAGTGGCCACACCCACCCCGAGCACCCAGGCACCACCACAATCCGAGCAGGCGTTGACCGCAGAACCAGGAGTACCAGCGATGAGCGACAACCCGACCCACCGTCCCGGCCAGGATCGGCCCGAGCGGCCAGGTGACGAGTACTACGACGACCGCTACGGCCGCCCGCAGGAGGACCCGCGCTACGCCGGCCAGGGCGGCTACGGATCTGGAGACCAGGGCTACAACCCGCCCCCGCGGCCGTCGTACCCGGACCAGGGCGGCTACCAGCCGTCCTACGAGCAGCGCCCGCCGGCCGGCTACGGGCCCCCGCCGGGCTACGACCAGTACCGCGGTGGCTATGCCCCCCAAGGCGCCCCTCAGGGCTATGGCCCTCAAGGCGCTCCCCAGGGCGACTACGACTACGGCCATCCCCAGGGTGACTATGACTACGGCCGCCCGCCGGCCCCCCGCCCCGACGAGTACCGCCAGCCCTATCCCGACCAGGGCGGCTCGTCCTACCCAGACCAGGGCTACAACCCGCCGCCGTCCTACGGCCGCCCCGAGTACGGCCAGCCCGACTATGGCCGCGCACCGGGCGGTTACGGCGAACCGGGCCGCGACTACGACTACGGCCAGCCCCCCGCCCCGGCGGGTTACGGCGGCTACGGCCAGGGCGATTACCGCCCCGCGGCCGGTGGCGCCGCGGTCACCTTGCAGCTCGACGACGGCAGCGGCCGGACCTACCAGTTGCGGGAGGGCGCCAACGTCGTCGGCCGCGGCCAGGACGCGCAGTTCCGGCTGCCCGATACCGGCGTGTCCCGCCGGCACCTGGAGATCCGGTGGGACGGCCAGGTGGCGCTGCTGAGCGACCTGAACTCCACCAACGGCACCACGGTGAACAACGCGCCGGTGCAGGAGTGGCAGCTGGCCGACGGTGACGTCATCCGGCTGGGCCACTCGGAGATCGTCGTCCGGGTCCACTGACCGCGCCGGGATCACCCCGGGCCGACCGGGGTGAAGCCAGGCGAGCTTCCCGTACCGCTGGTGGTCGCCAAAGTATGGTGGCGTTGCCGCCGCGAACCGCGGCGACATCAAGGGAAGGACGGCAGATGCAGGGACTTGTTCTGCAGCTGTCACGCGCCGGTTTCCTCTTACTCCTGTGGGTGTTCATCTGGTCGGTGCTGCGCATCCTGCGCACCGACATCTACGCGCCCACCGAAGCGGTCATGGTCCGCCGCGGCATGGCGCTGCGCGGAACGCTGCTGCCCAGCCGGCAACGCCGCACGGTGCCCCGGTATCTCGTGGTGACGGCGGGGTCGCTGGCCGGCACCCGGATCACGCTCGGCTCGCAGCCCGTGTTGATCGGCCGGGCCGACGACTCGACGCTGGTGCTCACCGATGACTACGCCTCGACGCGGCACGCGCGCCTGTCGCAACGCGGGTCGGAGTGGTACGTGGAGGATCTAGGATCGACCAACGGTACATACCTCGACAGGGCGAAGGTGACGACGGCGGTACGGGTTCCGATCGGCGTGCCGGTACGCATCGGCAAGACGGCGATCGAGTTGCGCCCGTGACCCTTGTGCTGCGCTACTCCGCCCGCAGTGACCGCGGCTTGGTGCGCGCCAACAACGAGGACTCGGTCTATGCCGGTCCGCGACTGCTGGCCCTGGCCGACGGGATGGGCGGCCACGCCGCCGGTGAGGTGGCCTCCCAGCTGGTGATCGCCGCCCTGGCCCACCTCGACGACGACGAGCCCGGCGGGGATCTGCTGTCCAAGCTCGACGACGCGGTGCACCAGGGCAACGCGGCGATCGCCGCCCATGTCGACGCCGAGCCCGAGCTCGAGGGCATGGGCACCACGTTGACCGCAATCCTGTTCGCGGGCAACCGACTTGGGCTCGTACACATCGGCGACTCCCGCGGCTATCTGTTCCGCGACGGTGAGCTGACCCAGATCACCAAGGACGACACCTTCGTCCAGACCCTGGTGGACGAGGGCCGCATCACCGCCGAGGAGGCCCACAGCCACCCGCAGCGTTCGCTGATCATGCGCGCGCTGACCGGTCACGAGGTGGACCCCACGCTGATCATGCGCGAGGCCCGGGCCGGCGACCGGTACCTCCTGTGCTCCGACGGCCTGTCCGATCCGGTCAGCCACGACACGATCCTCGAGGCCCTGCAGATCGAGAACGTCAACGAAAGCGCCGACCGGCTTATCGAATTGGCGCTGCGCGGTGGCGGTCCGGACAACGTCACCGTCGTCGTCGCCGACGTCGTGGACTTCGACTACGGGCAGACCCAACCGATCCTGGCCGGCGCGGTCTCGGGTCACGACGACGACAGCGCGGCGCCGCCGGACACCGCGGCGGGACGGGCGTCCGCGATCGCGCCGCGCCCGCCTGCGGCCAAACGGGTTGTGCCGCAACAGGAAGCGGCGGTCAGCAAGCCGAGGTCACGGCGGCGCATGTTCATCGCCGCCGCGGTGGTCGTCCTGATCCTGCTGGCCGGCCTGGCAGTCGGCCGCGAGATCGTCCGGAGCAACTACTACGTCACCGCACACGACGGCACGGTGTCGATCATGCGGGGCATCTCGGGTTCGATCCTGGGCTTCCGGATGCAGAACCCCTACCTGCTGGGCTGTCTCAACGACCACGACGAGCTGTCGCAGATCAGCTACGGCCAGCCGGTGGACAACCTGGACTGCCGCCTCATGCAACTCCAGGACCTGCGGCCCTCCGAACGCGCCCAGGTGGCCGCCGGGCTGCCCGGCGGCTCGCTCGACGACGCCATCGAGCAGCTGCGCGAACTCGCCCGCAGTTCACTCCTGCCGCCCTGCCCCGAGCCGGTGGCCACCACCTCGACTCCGCCCTCACCCTCGCCCAGCCCCAAACCCACACCGGTGCAACAGGATTCGCCTACTCCCTCCTCGCCCACCCCATCCTCGCCGGCCCCGACGCCGACGCCCACCGTCACCGCCCTGCCCGCCCCGCCGCCGAAGCCGGGCACCGACTGCCGGGCGGCGGCATGACCACGACGGCACCCCAGTCGCCGGTGGCGCTGACCCCGCCGCTGCCGAACCGGCGCAACGCCGAACTCGTGCTGCTGTGCTTCGCGGCGGTCGTCACCGCGGTGGCCCTGCTGATCGTCGAGATCAACCAGGACCAGGGGCTGTCCTGGGATCTGCTCGGATACCCGGGCTCGTTCCTGGCGCTGTTCGTCATCGCACACCTGGCCATCCGGCGCCACGCGCCCTACGCCGATCCGCTGCTGCTTCCGGTGGTGGCCCTGCTCAACGGACTGGGCCTGGTGATGATCCACCGGCTCGACCTCGCCAACGGCGGCAACCTCACCGGCGGGGGCCCCAGCGCTGGACAGCAGACCCTGTGGACCCTCATCGGGGTCGTCACCTTCACCGTCGTCGTGGTCTTCCTCAAGGATCACCGCCAGCTGTCGAGCTACGGCTACGTGTGCGGACTGGCGGGGCTGGTGCTGCTGGCCATCCCGGCGCTGCTGCCATCCCGGTTCTCCGAGGCCGGCGGCGCCAAGATCTGGATTCGCTTCCCGGGCTTCTCCATTCAACCCGCCGAGTTCTCCAAGATCCTGCTGCTGATCTTCTTCGCGTCGGTCCTGGTCTCCAAGCGCGACCTGTTCGTCAGCGCCGGCAAGCACGTGCTGGGCATGGACCTGCCGCGGCCCCGCGATCTGGCGCCCCTGCTGGCGGCCTGGGTCATCTCCGTCGGCGTGATGATCTTCGAGAAGGACCTCGGCACCTCGCTGCTGTTGTACGCGTCCTTTCTGGTGATGGTGTACATCGCCACCGAACGGTTCAGCTGGGTCGTCATCGGGATGGCGCTGTTCGGCGCGGGAGCCGTTGTCGCATACCACCTTTTCGGCCATGTCCGGGTCCGGGTGCAGACCTGGCTCGACCCGTTCGCCGACCCGGACGGAGCCGGCTACCAGATGGTCCAGTCGATGTTCAGCTTCGCCACCGGCGGGGTGTTCGGCACCGGCCTGGGCAACGGGCAGCCCGGCAACGTCCCGGCCGCCTCCACCGACTTCATCATCGCCGCCATCGGCGAGGAACTCGGGCTTGTCGGCCTGTCGGGCATCCTGATGCTCTACACCATCGTGATCATCCGCGGGATGCGCACCGCGATCGCCGTGCGGGACAGCTTCGGCAAGCTGCTGGCCGCCGGTTTGGCCTCCACCCTGGCCATCCAGTTGTTCATCGTCGTCGGCGGCGTCACCAAGCTGATCCCGCTGACCGGCCTGACCACCCCCTGGTTGTCCTACGGCGGTTCGTCGCTGTTGGCCAACTACGTGCTGCTGGCCCTGCTGGTCCGGATCAGCCATGCCGCGCGGCGACCCATCGTCACCGCGCCCATCCCCCAACAGCCGATCGCAGCCGTGCGAACCGAGGTGATCGACAAGGTATGAACACCTCGCTGCGCCGCATCTCGATCACCGTCATGGCGCTGATCGTGCTCCTGCTCGTCAATTCCACCGTCACCCAGGTGTTCCGGGCCGACGGCCTGCGCGCCGATCCGCGCAATCAGCGGGTGCTGCTCGACGAGTACTCGCGTCAACGCGGTCAGATCACCGCCGCGGGCCAGCTGATGGCCAACTCGATGTCCACCGACGGCCGCTTCCGGTATCTGCGGGTGTATCCGAATCCCTTTGAGTACGCACCGGTTACGGGCTTCTACTCGCTGAGCTACTCGAGCAGCGGACTCGAGCGCGCCGAGGACACCGTCCTCAACGGCTCCGACGAACGGTTGTTCGGGCGCCGGCTGGCCGACTTCTTCACCGGGCGCGATCCCCGCGGCGGCAACGTCGACACCACGATCCTGCCCCGCGTACAGCAGGCCGGCTGGGATGCCATGCAGCACGGCTGCCCCGACGGACCGTGCAAGGGCGCGGCCGTGGCCGTCGAACCGTCGACCGGCCGGATCCTGGCCCTGGTGTCCTCCCCCAGCTTCGACCCGAACACGCTGTCGTCCCACGATCTGGCCGCCCAGTCGGCGGCCTGGCAGAAGCTGCGCGACGACCCGGACTCGCCGTTGACCAACCGCGCCATCTCCGAGCGCTACCCGCCGGGTTCCACCTTCAAGGTCATCACCACCGTCGCCGCCCTGCAGAGCGGGCTCACCGAGAACGAGCAGCTGACGGCGCTGCCGACCATCCCGTTGCCGGACAGCACGGCCACGCTGGAGAACTACGGCGGCACACCCTGTGGATCGGGCCCGACGGCTCCGCTGCGCGAGGCGTTCGCCCGGTCCTGCAACACTGCCTTCGTCGAACTGGGTCTGCGCATCGGCGTCGACGCGCTCCGCTCGGCCGCCGGCTCGTTCGGGTTCGACTCCGACCCCGATCCGATCCCCCTGCAGGTTGCCGAGTCCACCGTCGGGCCGATCCCCGACCGGGCGGCCCTGGCCATGTCGAGCATCGGCCAGAAGGACGTGTCGGTGACGCCACTGCAGAACGCCATGATCGCCGCGACGATCGCCAACGACGGCGTGATGATGCGGCCCTTCCTGGTGTCCAGCCTGCAGGCGCCCGACCTCGCCAACCTGGCCACCACGATTCCGATCCAGCAGCGCCGCGCGGTGTCACCGCAGGTCGCGGCTAAACTCAGAGATTTGATGGTCGCCGCCGAGCAGAACACGCAGCAGAAGGGGGCTATCCCCGGCGTGCAGATCGCGTCGAAGACCGGTACCGCCGAGCACGGCACCGATCCCCGCAACACCCCGCCGCACGCGTGGTACATCGCGTTCGCGCCCGCGCAGTCACCGAAGGTCGCCGTGGCCGTGCTGGTGGAGAACGGCGGCGACCGGCTTTCCGCCACCGGCGGCGCGGTCGCGGCCCCCATCGGGCGGGCCGTGATCGCCGCTGCGCTTCAGGGGGGATCATGAGCCCCCGAAGACGAGCCGGAGCGTGGCACCCGCGAGGGAGAGTCGAGCAATGAGCCCCCGCGTCGGAGTGACGCTGTCCGGCCGCTACCGCCTGCAGCGCCTGATCGCCACCGGCGGCATGGGTCAGGTGTGGGAGGCCGTGGACAGCCGGCTGGGCCGTCGCGTCGCGGTCAAGGTGCTCAAGGCCGAGTACTCCTCCGATCCGGAGTTCGTCGAACGGTTCCGCGCCGAGGCGCGCACCGTCGCGATGCTCAACCATCCGGGTATCGCCGGCGTGCACGACTACGGGGAGACCGAGATCGACGGCGAGGGCCGCACCGCCTATCTGGTGATGGAACTCGTCAACGGCGAACCGCTGAACTCCGTCCTCAAACGCACCGGGCGGCTGTCGCTGCGGCACACCCTGGACATGCTCGAGCAGACCGGCCGCGCACTGCAGGTCGCCCACGCCGCGGGCCTGGTGCACCGTGATGTCAAACCCGGCAACATCCTGATCACCCCGACCGGGCAGGTCAAGCTCACCGACTTCGGCATCGCCAAGGCCGTCGACGCCGCGCCGGTGACCCAGACCGGCATGGTGATGGGCACCGCCCAGTACATCGCGCCCGAACAGGCCCTCGGCCACGACGCCACCGCAGCCAGCGACGTGTACTCGCTGGGAGTCGTTGGCTACGAAGCGGTTTCGGGGAAGCGCCCGTTCACCGGCGACGGCGCCCTGACCGTGGCGATGAAACACATCAAGGAGAGCCCGCCGCCGCTGCCGCCCGACGTGCCACCCGAGGTCCGCGAACTCATCGAGATCGCGCTGGCCAAGAACCCCAGCATGCGTTACCGCAACGGCGGTGCGTTCGCCGACGCCGTCGCGGCGGTGCGCGCCAAGCGCCGGCCGCCGCGGCCCGATCACACGCCGAGCATCGGCCGCGCGGCGCCGGCGGCCATTCCGTCCGGCGCCACCGCCCGGCCCGCCACCGAGGCCCGGCCGGCCACCGCCGCCCGGCCCCGTCCCGCGACCGGCACCCATCGGCCCCCGCCGGCGCGCAGCACGTTCTCGCCCGGACAGCGGGCGCTGCTGTGGGCGGCCGGGGTGCTCGGTGCGCTCGCGATCATCATCGCCGTGCTCATCGTCATCAACGCCCGCAACGACAACCTCGACCAGAACCAGACCCCGTCGACGGTCACCGAGACCGCGACGATGCCCCCGGGCAGTCCGGCACCGGCCGAACCGACCGACTGGACCGAACAACATTTCCGAACCCGGAACCTCCTGAACATGACACCAGCCCAGCCGCTTCCGCCGCCACCGCCCAGCGAGACAGCCACATGACCCAGCCTCAACCGCCCCGATTCCTTTCCGACCGTTACGAACTCGGGGAAATCCTCGGGTTCGGCGGAATGTCGGAGGTGCACAAGGCCCGCGACACGCGGTTACACCGCGACGTCGCGGTGAAGATCCTGCGAGCGGATCTCGCCCGCGACCCGAGCTTCTACCTGCGCTTCCGTCGGGAGGCCCAGAACGCCGCCGCGCTGAACCATCCGGCCATCGTCGCGGTCTACGACACCGGTGAAGCCGAGACGGCGTCGGGGCTGCTGCCCTACATCGTCATGGAGTACGTCGACGGTGTGACGTTGCGCGACATCGTGCACGCCGACGGCCCGATCCCCCCGCGGCGGGCCATCGAGATCATCGCGGATGCCTGCCAGGCGCTGAACTTCAGCCACAACCACGGCATCATCCACCGCGACGTCAAACCGGCCAACATCATGATCAGCAAGAACAACGCGGTCAAGGTGATGGACTTCGGCATCGCGCGGGCGCTGGCGGACTCGCACAGCGTCACCCAGACCGCCGCGGTCATCGGCACCGCGCAGTACCTGTCCCCCGAGCAAGCCCGCGGCGACGCCGTCGACGCTCGCTCGGACGTGTACTCGCTGGGCTGCGTTCTCTACGAAATCCTCACGGGTGAGCCGCCTTTCGTCGGTGACTCACCGCTGGCGGTGGCCTACCAGCACGTGCGCGAGGACCCCGTCGCGCCGTCGAAGAAGAACCCCGCCATCGGGCCCGAACTCGATGCGGTGGTCCTCAAAGCGCTGTCCAAGAACCCGGACAACCGCTACCAGACGGCCGCCGAGATGCGGGCCGATATGGTGCGCGTGCACAACGGCGAGGCGCCCGAGGCGCCCAAGATCATGACCGACGACGAGCGCTCCTCCCTGCTGGCCGCCAACTCCGGCCGCGGGTTGTCCGACACCGATCAGATTCCCCGCCAGGGCATCCCGTATGACGACCGCCGGGGCGGCTGGTCGGTCACCCGCTGGCTGACGGCGCTGGCCGTCCTCGCGGTCCTCACCGTGGCGATGACCTTCGCGATCAACACCTTCGGGGGCGGAACGCGTCAGGTGCAGGTGCCCGACGTCAAGGGGCAGGTGTCCGCCGACGCGGTGGCCACCCTGCAGAACCACGGATTCCGGACGAACACCCAGCAGAAGCCCGATTCGGTGGTCCCTCCCGATCACGTCATCGACACCTCTCCGGCGGCCAACTCGTCGGTCAAGGCCGGTGCGGAGATCACCGTCAACGTCTCCACCGGACCCGAGCAGCGCGAGATCCCCGACGTCGCCTCGCTGAGCTACGGCGATGCCCTGCAGAAACTGAAGGCCGCCGGCTTCAGCGTCTTCAAGCAGACGAATGCGCCGTCGACGCCCGAGCAGAAGGACAAGGTGCTGGGCACCAGCCCGCCGGCGAACCAGACCTCGGCGATCACCAACGAGATCACCGTGATCGTGGGCAACGGCCCGGAGAGCAAGGAAGTACCCGACGTGATCGGGCAGACCACCGACCTGGCCCAACAGAACCTGACCGTCTACGGCTTCTCCAGGTTCACCCAGTCCCAGGTGGACAGTCCCCGTCCCGCCGGCACCATCCTGAGCACCAATCCGGCTGTGGGGCAGCCGGTTCCGCTGGACACGGTGATCGAGTTGCGGGTGTCCCGGGGCAATCAGTTCATCATTCCGGACCTGACGGGACAGTTCTGGGTCGACGCCGAACCGAACCTGCGGTCACTCGGCTGGACCGGCGCGCTGCTGCGCGCACCCGATGCGCAGAACAGCGGTCAGCGCAGCGCAGCAGTGGTGACGCAGAGCCCGGCGGCGGGCACCGCGCTCAACTTCGACGCTCCGATCACGCTGGCCTTTGCGTCGTAGCCGCACGCACCGTATCGGCGATTTCCAACTCCAGCCGTCGCACCAGGTTCTCGTCGGGGGCCTCGCCGCACACGGCCAGCCAGTTGGCCAACATGCGGTGGCCGCCCTCGGTCAGGATCGACTCGGGATGGAACTGCACCCCGTGGATGGGCAGTTCGGTGTGCCGCACCCCCATGATCACGCCGCTGCGGGTGCGCGCGGTGACCTCCAACACCGCGGGAACCGTCTCCGGCAGGATCGTCAGTGAGTGATACCGCGTCGCGGTGAACGGATCCGGAAGGCCCTTCAGCACACCGGTGTTCGTGTGGAAAACGGTGCTGGTCTTGCCGTGCAGGAGCTCCGGGGCGCGGTCGACGGTCGCGCCGAACGCCACCCCGATGGCCTGGTGGCCCAGGCAGACGCCGAGCAGTGGGGTGCCGGCGCGGGCGCTGGCAAGCACCATCGGAACGGTGGCGCCCGCCCGCTCCGGGGTGCCCGGCCCGGGGGAGAGCAGCACGCCGTCGTACCGGGCGGCGACGTCGTCGGGGTCGGCGAGCCGTTCGTCGTCGTTACGCCAGACCTCGGCAACCACACCCAGCTGCCCCAGATACTGGACCAGGTTGAACACGAAGCTGTCGTAGTTGTCGACCACGAGGACACGCATTGGCCCAGGTTACCGGGTCGGTCAGTACGGGATGGGTCCGGCCGCCTGGGCGTAGCGCATGCGGATCGGCTCGGTGTAGCCGACGATCTGCAGGTCCCGTCGGGCGTCCTCGGTGTAGCCCAGGCCGAAGCGGACCACGTATTGCTTGTAGAGCGTCACCAGGGGAGCGGCCGCCAGTGCGGCCTGCATCAAGGGCACGTCGCCGATCGCCGACACGACGTACGGCGGGCTGTAAGTGCGGCCGTTGAGCAGCAACGTGTTCCCGACGCAGCGCGGCGCGGACGTGGCGATCAGCCGCTGATCCTGCATCTGGACGGCCTCGGCCCCGGCGCTCCACAGGGCGTTGAGCACCGCCTGGATGTCCTGCTGGTGCACCACCAGGTCATCGGGTGCGGCATCGCGGGGGAAGCGGCCGTTCGCGTCGCGCTGGGCGTCGGTCAGGGTGACGACCAGACCGGGTCCGTGCACGGGGCCCAGTCCGGCGTCGGCGGCCAGGCCCTCCGCGCGGGATTGCATCGCGGCCAGCGCCAGGTCCGACGAGCCGCCGTGGGTGGTGTCGATCCGGGCGGCCAGCGCGTCGCGCTGCGCGCCGAGCCGGTCGACTCCGGCCTGCGTTTCGCGGACCATGTCGACGAGGCGCGGGGAGTCGCTGCCCCGGATCTCCGTGCCGCCGGACACCCCGTGCGTCGCCGCGAGCAGCAGCCCCGCCAGCAGGCATACCACCGGGACGCCGTACCGCCACGGCGACTGCGGGACGTCGCTGGTGCGGGCCATTTGGTCCTCCCGGGGATTCCGGCTTTGGCGCGGGGCTGGGCTAATCTCATAGCCAGCCTCGTACCCTGACTCCGAAGATATCCCCTCAGAAGGTAGCCATGCCCAAGTCCAAGGTCCGCAAGAAGAACGACTTCACCGTCAACCCGGTCTCGCGTACCCCGGTCAAGGTCAAGGTCGGCCCGTCGAGCGTGTGGTTCGTCGTGCTGTTCACCGGTTTGATGCTGATCGGACTGGCGTGGCTGCTCGTCTTCCAGCTGGCCGGTTCGCAGCTGTCCTGGATGAGCGATCTCGGTGCGTGGAACTACGCGATTGCGTTTGCTTTCATGATCACCGGGTTGTTGCTGACGATGCGCTGGCACTGACGGTCGCGCCGGACGGCACGCCCTACCCGGGTGAGGGGTTTGCTCACAGTCAGGCGTCAGCCTTCGCGCCGGGCAATCACACGGATGTTATTCATCCCCATTGTTGATAGCGTCTGTGGATAACCGCATTCGCCTTGGTGAGAGGCCTATGGACCCCCTTCAGCAAACCCGTTGGCAACCGCGCTCGGGGGGTATAGCCGCCCTCGCCGGCCTCGGGCTGATCCTGGGAATCATCAGTGTGACGGGCATCACAGATGTTCCGGGCCGCTTTCTCTGCGGCGTTGCCGCCGTGTGCTTGCTGTCGTTTGCAGTCGGCTCGTGGCGGGCCCGGCCGAAGCTAGCAATCACCGCCGACGGGCTGGTGGTGCGCGGGCCGTTGCACACCCGGACGCTGCGGCACCCGGACATCACCCGAATTCGCATCACCGAGATCCGCCGGATCGGCCGTCGGATGCGCCTACTCGAGATCGACACGGCCGACGACCGGCTTTGCGTGTTGACCCGTTGGGATCTGGGAACCGACCCGCTGAACGTGCTCGACGCGCTGACCGCCGCCGGCTACGCGGGCTGAGGGGAGTCCCCTTTCCGGCGGCCGTGCGGGTCGGTACACGACACGCCGTACCACGGCGTACTTCTGTGCACCCTCGACGCCCGGGCCACGTGCGCCGAACGTCAGGAGATGGTGATCGACTCGATGACGACCGGTTCGAGCGGACGGTCGTTGCGGTCCACCGCCGTGGTGGCTATCGCGTCGACGACCTGCCGCGAATCCGGGTCGACGACCTCACCGAAGATGGTGTGCCGGCGGTTGAGATGCGGCGTCGGCCCGACGGTGATGAAGAACTGCGAACCGTTGGTCCCCGGCCCGGCGTTGGCCATCGCCAGTAGATAAGGCTTGTCGAACTGCAACTCGGGGTGGAACTCGTCGGCGAACTTGTAGCCGGGACCACCACGGCCGGTCCCGGTCGGGTCACCGCCCTGGATCATGAACCCGTCGATGACGCGGTGGAACACCGCGCCGTCGTAGAACGGTCCCGAGGTACTGCCGGAGGCGTTCTCGGTGGAGTAGTCCTTGGTTCCCTGGGCCAGGCCGACGAAGTTGCCGACGGTCTTGGGGGCGTGGTTGCCGAACAGCGCGATCTTGATGTCGCCGCGGTTGGTGTGCAGTGTGGCGGTGCCGGTCTGAATGGGGCTCGTGGTCACGGGTTCACAGTGTGCCACTCGCACCGATCGGGTCATCCCCCGGCCACCCGGCATGCCTATGTGGCAGGGTTGGCGCATCACGTTGCGGTGGCCGACGGCAGGGAGGTTCACATGGGCAGGACGACCGAACCGGGACTGTCGTCCCGAGAGCGCCTGACCCGCGGACTGCGCTACAGCGCGGTCGGTCCGGTCGACGTCACCCGCGGTGTCGTCGGACTCACCGCTCACTCCGCGGGGTCGGCCGTTGCCGGGGTGCGGCGACGCTACCGCAAGTCACGTGCGAGCCGCCGCGAGCTCACGCCGGACGCCGTCAAACAGGCCGTCGCCGAACTGCCGGCGGCGTTGCAGGAGGTGCGCCGGAAACCGCAACGACGGCGCCGGCTGCGGGTGTTCGGCGGCCTCGGCCTGGCGACCGTGGTCGGCGGTGCGGTCGCCTTCAGCATCGTGCGCCGCTCCATGCAGCCCGAGCCGACGACGTTACCCCCCAGCGTCGAGGTCACGCCCAAGCCGTAGTTGCACAGGCCGATTCCTGCCACGGCGGGGGAGATGATACGGACGTTGACGTATGCGGAGATGAAGCCGGTCGCCGGGATGAGCAAGCCGACCACGACCACGGTGCCGCCGATGAGCGCCGGCGCGCCGGTGCCCAGGCTCATCTGCGCGATGAGTCGCAGGATCTCGGTTCGGTGGGGAAGGGGTTTTGGTCACCTGATGGCTGCCGGAAGGCAGCTCAGGGAGAAATCGGTTGTGGAGCCTAGGAGATTCGAACTCCTGACATCTGCCTTGCAAAGGCAGCGCTCTACCAACTGAGCTAAGGCCCCTGGGGGTGGTCGGCGGCCGAGTGCCAGACTTCGCGGTGCCGCATCCGGCGCACTGTGGCCACCGCCGCCAGGACGGTCAGCAATGCGAGGACCCGTTTCACGGCGCGCCTTTCTGCCTGCCGACTTCACAGGCTCACCGTGGGCCTAGGAGGACTCGAACCTCCGACCTCTTCGTTATCAGCGAAGCGCTCTAACCGCCTGAGCTATAGGCCCGTGCTTGCGCACGACCGAGCGACGAGATTACCGCACCAGGCCCTGTGCTCCCAAACCGCTCAGTCGCGGTCGGCCAGCGTGACCTCGACACCGCCGACGATGTCGGTGCTCAGGTTGTACACGAACGCCCCGATGGTGGCCATGGCGGTCAGCAGGACGATGTTGACCAGTCCGATCAGCAGCGCGCCGCCGAAGATCGACCCCGCCGACACCAACTCGCCGCCACCGCTGTTACTGGTCAACAGGTCACCGACGTTGCTGTTCAGCTTGCTCCACACACCCATGCCGCCGAGCACCAGATACAGGAATGCGACGGCGATCATCCACACGAAGAACAGCGCGACCGACAGCAGGGCCGACACCTTCAACGCACTCCACGGGTCCACCCGGCGGATCTGCATGGTGGCACGCACCGGACCGCTCTTGGAGCGCGGACCCACCTGTGTCCGGCTGCCGGCACGGGGAGCCGGATCCGGCACGGTGGTCGCGACTTCGGCCTGGTGCTTGGCTGGGCGCGGCAGCGGACCCGACAGGTCGGGCAGCTCGCTGGCGTACTCGACGGGCCGGCTCACCTCAGTGCGGGTGAGGGCCGAATCCACCTCTTTCACAACCGGTTTGGCCGGCTGGAACGCCGCCGGCGCGGCGGTGCCGGTGACGTACCGGCTGACCCGGGCATCCACCGGGGCCACTGCACCCGGGGACGTGGTGGCGGCGGGGCTGGTCTCGATCCGGGTCGTGGGCTCGCCGGCCCGCGCAACCGATTGCTGGGTCCGGGTGGCCGCCCGCTGCCAGGGCGGCGTCCCGGTGGCGGCCTCGCCGGCTGCGTTTCCGGATGTGACCACGGTCGCGTCCTCGCCCGGGTCGTTCGGTGAACTCACCCCATGCTCCTCACGTCAGCCCCGCCCGGCCTACTCGCCGGCTTCGGGGGCGGCCTCGTCGCCGTCTTCCGAGACATCTTCGTCGGCATTGCGCGCAATCGCCAGCAGAGTGTTGTCCTCGCCCAGGTTCATCAGCCGCACACCCTTGGTCTGGCGCCCCGCCTTGCGGACCTGACGCGCCGCCGTGCGGATCACCCCACCGCCGGACGTGATGGCGTAGAGCTCGCTGTCGTCGTCGACGATCAGCGCGCCGACCAACCGGCCTCGCTTGCTGTCGTACTGGATCGTGAGGATGCCCTTGCCGCCGCGGCCCTGCACCGTGTACTCCTCGATGTCGGTGCGCTTGGCGTAGCCACCGGACGTCGCCACCAGCAGGTATGTGCCCTCACGGACGACGTTGAGCGACAGCAGCCGGTCGTCGGCGTTGAACCGCATGCCCTGCACACCCGAGGTGGCGCGTCCCATCGGCCGCAGCGCCTCGTCGGTGGCCGAGAACCGGATCGACTGCCCGTTGGCGCTGACCAGCAGCAGGTCGTCCTCGGCCGAGCACAACACCGCGCCGACCAGTTCGTCGCCGTCGCGCAGGTTGATTGCGACGATGCCGCCGGAGCGGTTGGAGTCGAAGTCGGACAACTTGGACTTCTTCACCAGACCGTTGCGGGTGGCCAGCACCAGATACGGCGCGTCCTCGTAGCTCTTGATCTGGATGACCTGGGCGATGCGCTCCTCGGGCTGGAAGGCCAGCAGGTTGGCGACGTGCTGACCGCGCGCGGTGCGCGACGCCTCGGGCAGGTCGTAGGCCTTGGCCCGGTAGACCCGGCCCTGCGTGGTGAAGAACAGGATCCAGTCGTGGGTGGAGCACACGAAGAAGTGCGCCACGATGTCGTCCTGCTTGAGCCCAGCGCCCTGCACGCCCTTGCCGCCGCGCTTCTGGCTGCGGTACAGGTCGGTCTTGGTGCGCTTGGCGTAGCCGGTCTCGGTGATGGTGACGACGACGTCCTCGCGCTGGATCAGGTCCTCGTCGGTGACGTCGCCGTCGGCGGCGATGATCCGGGTGCGCCGGTCGTCGCCGTGCTTGTCGGCGATCTCCTTCAGTTCGTCGCGGACGATGGCGCGCTGACGCTCCGGCTTGGCCAGGATGTCTTCGAGGTCGGCGATCTCGAGCTCGATCTTGGCCAGATCGTCGATGATGCGCTGCCGCTCCAGGGCGGCCAGCCGGCGCAGCTGCATGTCGAGGATCGCCTGGGCCTGGATCTCGTCGACGTCGAGCAACTCCATCAACCCCACACGGGCGACGTCGGCGCTCTCCGAGGCGCGGATCAACGCGATGACCTCGTCGAGCGCATCGAGGGCCTTCACCAGGCCGCGCAGAATGTGGGCCCGCTCGTTGGCCTTGCGCAGCCGATAGGTGGTGCGCCGCACGATCACGTCGAGTTGGTGGTCGACGTAGTAGCGGATCATCTGGTCCAGGCGCAGGGTGCGCGGCACCCCGTCGACAATCGACAGCATGTTGGCGCCGAAGCTCGTCTGCAGTTGCGTGTGCTTGTAGAGGTTGTTGACGACGACCTTGGCGACGGCGTCACGCTTGAGTTCGATGACGATGCGCAGGCCGACCCGGTCGCTGGACTGGTCCTCGATGTTGGAGATGCCGGCCAGCCGGCCGTCGCGGACCTGCTCGGCGATCGAGGTGATGAAGTTGTCGTGGTTGACTTGGTACGGCAACTCCGTGATCACAAGGGAGGTGCGGCCTTTGGAGTCCTCTTCTATCTCGAGGACGCCGCGCATCCGGATCGAGCCGCGGCCCGTCTTGTAGGCGTCCTGAATGCCGGCCGAGCCGACGATCAGGCCGTGGGTGGGGAAGTCGGGTCCCTTGACCCGCTCCATCACCGCCGCGAGGGTCGACTCCTCGTCCGCTTCGTGGTTGTCCAGACACCAGTAGACGGCCTCGGCCAGCTCGCGCAGGTTGTGCGGCGGGATGTTGGTGGCCATACCGACCGCGATGCCGCCCGAACCGTTGGCGAGCAGGTTGGGGAACCGGCTGGGCAGAACCGTCGGCTCCTGCACCCGGCCGTCGTAGTTCGGCGCGAAATCGACTGTCTCCTCGTCGATTTCGCGCAGCATCTCCATCGCCAGCGGAGTCAGCCGAGCTTCGGTGTTGTGGCTGACGAAACCATTGGTGACGAACGCGTGGTCGTCGGTGTCCACCCGCAGGCTGTAGACCGGTTGGATCCCGGCCTCGGTGATGGACGCGACGCGCGCGTAGTAGAACCGTCCATCGGTGAGATCGGTTGCGATGGCGCGGACATCGGGTTCGGCGATGCGGGAAAGGATCTCGGCGTCGTCTCGGCGCCACCGGGACAGCCGGTCGATGTTGTGCTTGGCCAGCCACTCCTTGTCCACCCACCGGCTACCGCAATGCCGGCGAATGAAGTCGGCCAGCCCGGGGACGTGATCCCGGTCGAGTCCGTTCGGGATTTCTGGCAACTCGTCGAGCAGCCGCGTCAACTTCCGTTGCTTGGCACCGCCGAAGCCGATCTGGGCAGCGAAGAGCTCGGCCTGCGCACGGCTGGTGAGCACAACCTTGTATTCGCCGGTGGCATGCCGGTAGCGCCGCGAGATAACACCGAACTCAAGCAGCATCTGCTGGACGTCCACCGAGAGCTGGCGGCTGCGGGTCGAGTACGACACCTGAATCGTGTTGCGGGGCAGGGCCGAACACGACCCGTCACCTTCGAACAGCGCCTGCAGGAAGACCCGCTTGACCGCGGCCGGCGCCCGCCACAGCCATTCCGGGATCTTCTTGTCGGCTGATCGCTGTCCGGCCATCTCGCCGAGTCTCGATTCACGCAACCGGTCGAGGTTGTGGATGTCGAGTTCGTGCAGCAGCGACCCGGACGCAATGGTCCGCTGGCTCGTGTACCGGGGTCCGCCCACGACCGCGTCGTAGGCAGCAACCACCCTGTCGAAGTAATCCCGATCGAGATTGTTGAAGCCCGCACGGGAGACGGAGACGAAGCCTTCGGATACGAACGCGCCGGCAAGCAGCGCTTCCAGCACTGCCGGCCACTCCGCTGGTCCGAACTCCATCGGCGCCGAGCGTTGTAGCGCCACCACATCGTCGGGCCGGATCTCGTCGATCAGCTTCCACAGCAGCGTCGGAACGCCGCCGACGTCCACCAGGCACAGCAGCGGGTGGTTCGCGGTACCCGTGACCTGGTAGCCCTCGCCGGTGGTCACCGTATAGGTCTGGTGGACGCCGGAATGGAACAGTCGGTCCGCCACGACGGGATTGCCGTGCCGATCAAGAACCTTGAGTTCGATCTGGTTGTCGGAGTTCGGCTTTGCCCCGGGCGCCACGTCAGAGATGCGGGCCGCTTGGCCGAACGGCAACCGGATCAACGCATCCCCCGTGACGCAGTACCGCATGGCCGCCGCCGGGTCGTTGCCCGGAGAGCCGAAGTTGCCCTGCCCGTCGACCAGCGGGTAGCGCAGCGACCACGGCTGGGCCATCCGGACCAGGGTGTCGTAGATCGACGCGTCGCCGTGCGGGTGGTAATTGCCCATCGTCTCGGCAACCGATCGCGCGGACTTCGCGTGCGAGCGATCCGGCCGGAAACCCGAGTCATACATCGCGTAGAGCACGCGGCGGTGCACCGGCTTGAGGCCGTCCCGGACCTCGGGTAGCGCCCGGCCCACGATCACGCTCATCGCATAGTCGATGTAGCTGTTCTGCATCTCCTGCTGGATGTCGACCGGTTCAATACGGTCGTGCGAGTCACCTTCCGGCGGCATGGTGTCGGTCATCAATCCCTCACGGTCTGGTTGTAAGTCTTAGACATCAAGGAAGCGAACGTCTTTGGCGTTGCGCGTGATGAAGCTGCGGCGGGCCTCGACGTCCTCACCCATCAGGATGGAGAACAGTTCGTCGGCGGCGGCCGCATCGTCGAGCGTGATCTGGCGCAGCACGCGCACCGAGGGATCCATGGTGGTTTCCCACAGTTCCTTCGCGTCCATCTCACCCAGACCCTTGTAACGCTGGATGCCGTCGTCCGTGTTGATCTTCTTGCCGGCCTCCCGACCGGCCTTCAGCAGGCCGTCGCGTTCGCGATCGGAGTAGGCGAATTCCGGTTCGGAGCGTTGCCATTTCAGCTTGTACAGCGGCGGCTGAGCCAGGAACACGTGGCCGTGCTCGATCAGCGGCCGCATGAACCGGAACAGCAGCGTCAGCAACAGGGTGGAGATGTGCTGGCCGTCCACGTCGGCGTCGGCCATCAGGACGATCTTGTGGTAACGCAACTTGGCGATGTCGAATTCGTCATGGATACCGGTGCCCAGCGCGGTGATGATCGCCTGTACTTCGGTGTTCTTCAGCACCCGGTCGATGCGCGCCTTCTCGACGTTGATGATCTTGCCGCGCAGCGGCAGGATCGCCTGGAACATCGAATCCCGGCCGCTCTTGGCCGAGCCCCCGGCCGAATCACCCTCCACCACATACAGTTCGCATTTGCTCGGTTCGGTGGACCGGCAGTCGGCCAACTTGCCCGGCAGCCCGCCGATATCGGTGGCGCTCTTGCGGCGCACCAGATCGCGGGCCTTACGTGCGGCCGCGCGCGCCTGTGCGGACGAAACAGCCTTGTTCACAACCGTTTTGGCTTCGGCGGGGTTCGCCTCCAACCAGTGGCTGATCTGTTCGTTGCAGATCTTCTGCACAAACGACTTGACCTCGGTGTTGCCCAGCTTGGTCTTGGTCTGGCCCTCGAACTGGGGATCGCTGACCTTCACCGAGATCACCGCAGCGAGACCTTCTCGGATGTCCTCGCCCGTGAGATTGGGGTCCTTGTCCTTGAGGAGCTTCTTGTCCTTGGCGTACTTGTTCACCACCGATGTCAGCGCCGCCCGGAAACCCTCCTCATGGGTGCCGCCCTCGTGGGTGTTGATGGTGTTCGCGAAGGTGTGCACCGACTCCGAGTAGCCACCGTTCCACTGCATCGCGATCTCGACCTCGTGGCCCTCGCCCTTGCCGTCGAAGTCGATGACGCTGGGCTGGATGGGGCTCTTGGTCCGGTTGATGTGCTTGACGAAGTCGACCAACCCGCCGGGATAGTGGAACACGCGATGCTTGACCTTCTGCGGACCGGCCTTCTCGGCGGCCTGCTCCTCGGCGGTCTTCGGGGCTTCGGCGGTGTCGCTGACCTCTTCTTCCACCACCTCTTCGGGGGTGACGCGCTCGTCGGTCAGGTCGATGGTGAGACCCTTGTTCAGGAACGCCATTTCCTGCAGTCGGCGCGCGACGGTCTCGAAGTCGTAGTTCGTGGTCTCGAAGATGTTCGGATCGGCCCAGAATCGGATGGTGGTGCCGGTCTTCTTGGTCTTCTCGCCCTGCTTGAGAGTGCCCGGCACGGAATTGTCGTAGGTCTGGAACCATTCGGATCCGTCCGTGCGGATGTCGGCCTCTAGCCGTGTCGACAGCGCGTTGACGACGGAGACGCCGACGCCGTGCAGGCCGCCGGACACGCTGTAGGCGCCCTCCTCGAACTTGCCGCCGGCGTGGAGCACGGTCATCACCACGTCGACGGTCGGGATCCCGGTGGCGTGCATCGCGACCGGGATCCCGCGGCCGTTGTCGGTGACCTCGACGCCGCCGTCGTCGAGCAACCGGACGGTGACCCGGTCGGCGAATCCGGCCATCGCCTCGTCGACGGCGTTGTCCACCACTTCCCAGATCAGATGGTGCAGCCCGCGTTCGCCGGTGGAACCGATGTACATACCGGGCCGTTTGCGGACGGCTTCGAGTCCTTCGAGGACCTTGATGGAATCGGCGCCGTACGCTTCTTGCTTCTTCTGGGCAGCCACGGTTGAGACGCTCTCCTCGAGATCGAAAGTGCCGGGCGGTACAGCACCGCCGCAGGTCTTGTGCGCAGTCTACCGGTGATGGGCGACAGGACCGGATCTGAGGCGGCGTTTCCACACCGCTAACTGCGCCGTGCGCAGAATTTCTCGGTCAAAGGAACGTCTCGACGTTCGAGCGGGACGAAACGGGTCCTGCCGGGCCTCTGAGGGGATAGGATGTGGGGCTAATCACCCGTACGTGTCCCGCGGCCCGCGCCCGGCGATGTGACGCGGTCCCTTCCGCCAGGACGGTCCGGTCGGCCCGGTGATCTTCAACGACGTCACCACCCCGTCCCCGACCGCCGCGGCGATCTTGGCCAGCAACTGCGACTGCACCATCCGCAGCTGGGTCGCCCACGCCGTCGATTCCGCGGTGATGCTCAGGACGCCCTCGGTCAGCAGGGTCGGCACCGCATGCTCGGCGATCTGGTCGCCGACGACGTTCGCCCACTGCCCGAATACCGCCCCCTCGGACACCCGCCGGTTCCAGCCCCGCGTCCTGGCCAGGTCGCGCGTGGCGGCGCTCAAAGGTTGCGGGTCCCGACTGTCCGGGCCCGGGCCGGACCATCGGCGACGGCGCCCGGTGCCGGCCACCCGCCGGGGTGGGGGAGAGCTGCGGCCACGACCGACGTCCTTGCCCTCCGCACGGGCGGCGCCGCGGGCCTCCTCAAGCGCACGTCGCACGAGGTCCATCCCCGCCAGAGCCGCCAGATGCTCCGGTGGGCCGGCCGGTACATCCGGCAGTTCGTGCTCCACGCGGTCATTGTCGCCGGCGGTCATGACAGCATCACCGAGGTCCTCGATTCGGCCGCGCCTTCCATCTCGATGGTGATCCGCTTCGGCGCCCAGTTGCCGGGAATGTCCTCCGGCACCGCGGCGGTGACCACGACTTGTTCGGCGGTTTCGGCCACTCCCGCCAGCGCGACCCGCCGCGCCGTGTCCAGTTCGGCGAACACGTCGTCGAGCAACAACACCGGCGTGGCGCCGTCCGCCTTCAACAATTCGAAGGCCGCCAATCGCAGCGCAAGGGCCATCGACCACGATTCGCCATGGCTGGCAAAGCCTTTGGCGGGTTGCCCGCCCAGAATCAGCTCCAGATCGTCTCGGTGGGGACCGACCAGGCACACCCCGCGGTCCAGTTCCGCCGGCCGGCGCCGGGCCAACTCTGCGAGCAGCGCGCCCTCGATTTCTGCGGTGTCCGCAGCCGGTCCGACAGCGTCGTCGATGCTGCTGCGATACCGGATGGCCGCGCGCCGCGCCCCCGGTGCCAGCACGGCGTATGCCTCCTCGACCTGCGGCGCCAGCGCGGCAACCAACTCCAGGCGCGCCGCCATCAGCTGGGCACCGTGCGCAGCGAGGTGCCCGTCCCAGACATCCAGCGTGCCCAGGGTTTCGGCGTCCCCCCGGAACCGTGCTGTCGCAACGCTTTTCAAAAGTGCGGTGCGCTGCCTGAGCACCTTTTCATAGTCGGCGCGAACTCCCGCGATACGCGGACGGTGCAGGGTCGCCAACTCGTCGAGGTAGCGCCGACGGTCGCTGGGATCCCCGCGGACCAGTGCGAGGTCTTCCGGTGCGAACAGGACAGCGCGCAGTACACCCAGGATTTCCCGTGTACTGCGTACCGGAGAACGGTTCAGCAGGGCCTTGTTCGCCCGGCCCGCGACGATCTCGAGGTCGAGCGCCAATTCGCGGCCCTCGCTGACCACGATCGCCGAAATGACCGCCCGATCCTGGCCCACCCGGATCAACGGCGCGTCGGTGCCCACGCGATGAGATCCCAACGTCGCGCAATACCACAGCGCCTCAATGAGATTGGTCTTGCCGAAACCGTTCCGTCCGACGAAGACCGTCGCACCCGGTTCCAGGTCGATGTCGACGGCGTCCCACGAGCGGAAGTCGCGGAGCCCCAGGTGGCGGACATACACCGTCGGTCAACCCAACGAGGCGGTCCGTGTGACGGCGTACATCACTACCCCGATCAGCCCGGCAACCGAACCGGCATCAACAGGTAGACGTACTCGGTCTCCAGTGCGGCATACGGCCCGTTGCCGACCGGAGTGGCGGACTCCTCGCCGAGCACCGGACGCAACACGGCCGGCTTGCTCGGAGTGGTGAAACCGAACGACACCTTCTCCGAATGCAGTGACCCCAGGCCGTCGGTCAGGTAGTTCGGATTGAACGCGATGGTCAGCGGTTCGCCGGCGAATTCAACCGGTAGATCCTCTTCCGCGCGCCCGACGGTGTCGGAGCTGGCCGAAATTCGGAGTCCGTTTTCGCCGAACTCCATCCGGACCTGGGCACCGCGGTCGGCCATCAGTGCGACCCGCTTGATGGCCTCGGTCAGTTCGGCCACATCGATGGTCGCCATCGCAGTGTGCTCCGCCGGAAGCAACTGGCGAAACTTCGGGAACTCCGCGTCCAGCAGGCGGCTGGTACTGCGTTTGCCGTCGCTGCGGATCCCCAGAAGTCCTTCCTTGCCGACGGCGTCGCCGGCTCCGAGAGCCAGGTGTACCTCGGTTCCGGCCGCCCCGGTCTTCGCGGCTTCGGCCAACGTCTTGGCCGGTACCAGGACCGCGGCTTCCACACCGTTACCGGCGGTGGACCACCGCATTTCCCTGACTGCCAGCCGGAAGCGATCCGTCGCGGCCAAAACCACTGTCTCACCGTCGATTTCGACACGGATACCGGTCAGCATCGGCAGGGTGTCGTCTTTACCCGCCGCCACCGCGACCTGGCCGATCGCTTCACCGAACAGATCCGCGGACACGACTCCCGTCTCCTCGGGCAGCCCCGGCAGCGCCGGATAGTCCTCGACCGCCATCATCGGCAGCGAGAATCGCGCACTGCCGCACGTCAATGACACCCGGGTGCCTTCGACGCTGACCTCCACCGGTTTCGCGGGCAGTGCCCGGGTGATGTCGGAGAGCAGTCGGCCCGAAACCAGGGCGCTTCCCGGCGTCGCGATCTCGGCGGCCACCCGGACCTCGGAGGACACCTCGTAGTCGAATCCCGAAATGGTCAGGCCGTCATCGGTTCCGGTGAGGAGCACACCGGCCAGAACCGGTGCGGTCGGTCGGGACGGCAGGTTCTTCGCCACCCACGCGACCGCGTCCGCGAAGTCGTCGCGCCCCAACCGGAACTTCAAATCGGTCAGGCCAGCAGTCGTCGTCGCTTCGGCCATGGTGTCCCTTCGTCATCCCCCGGCAAGCCGGCTTGAAAGCGTCTGCCAGCGGATATGCGGTCAACGGTGGTGGCGGCGCGCTGTCGATCCGCGCCGCGTCCCCCTGACCGTAACCGCAGGTGCTGAATCACCGTAGAGCTTTCCCGCCGAACTTGAAAGCCCAACCGGACCGGGCGTGCGAAGCGCGGCCCGCTTGCGGGAGCCCACCGGGGAACCGTGTGGATGAGCGCCGTCCCCAGCCGCTTCTTCTAGAGAAGAAATAGCTTGAAAAATCCGGTATCAGTATTAGGCCCTGTGAGTGTTGTGGAGAACCGCCATCGAGGCAGTCCAGGACGGTACGGCGATGTGCATCAACGGTGGATGACCCCGGCGGTGACCGCTGCCGGGTGTGGACGGGTGACGCTCTGTGCACGTCTCGAACGAGTGCTCACAAAGCTGTTGCAAAGTTGTGCACATGACGGTCCACATCGGCGTGGTGTGACGGGTGATGTGGTTGTGCTGGAAGTTTTTTCGCGGATCAGCGCTTCGAGCGCTGGCGGATCCGGGTGGTGAGTTCCTTGACGTGATCGAAGACTTCCCGCCGTTCGGCCATCTCGCCGAGGATCTTGCGTTGCGCATACATGACGGTGGTGTGGTCGCGCCCGAAGGCCTGTCCGATCTTGGGCAGGGACAGGTCGGTGAGCTCGCGGCACAGGTACATCGCGATCTGGCGGGACTGCGCCAGGGCCCGGGTCTTGCCGGGGCCGCGGAGCTCGTCGACGGTGGTGTCGAAATACTCGGCGGTGACGGCCATGATGGTGGCCGCGCTGATCTGCATGGTGCTCGCGTCGGCGATGAGGTCCCGCAACACGATGTCCGCCAGCGACTTGTCGATGGGCGTCTTGTTCAGCGAGGCGAACGCGGTGACGCGGATGAGGGCGCCTTCGAGTTCGCGGATGTTGCGTTCGATGCTGCTGGCGATGAGTTCGAGGACGTCGTCGGGGACGTCGAGCCGGTCCATCTGTGCCTTTTTGCGCAGGATCGCGATCCGGGTCTCCAGCTCGGGGGGCTGGACATCGGTGATCAGACCCCATTCGAATCGGGTCCGGAGCCGGTCTTCGAGCGTGGCCAGTTGTTTGGGGGGCCGATCCGAGGAGATGACGATCTGCTTGTTGGCGTTGTGGAGGGTGTTGAAGGTGTGGAAGAACTCCTCCTGGATGCCCTCTTTGCCTTCGATGAACTGGATGTCGTCGACGAGCAGGACGTCGGTATCGCGATAGCTGCGCTTGAACGCCACCTTGCGATCGTCGCGCAGTGAGTTGATGAAGTCGTTCGTGAATTCCTCGGTGGAGACGTATTTGACCCGCATGCCGGGGAAAAGTCGCTGCGCGTAATTGCCGGCGGCGTGCAGCAGATGGGTCTTGCCCAGACCGGATTCGCCCCAGATGAACAGCGGGTTGTAGGCCCGCGCGGGGGCTTCGGCAATGGCGAGCGCGGCGGCGTGGGCGAAGCGGTTCGACGCTCCGATCACGAACGTGTCGAAGGTGTAGCGCCTATTGAGACTGGTGCCCTCAGAGGTGGAGGCGCTCTCGGCGCGCCGGGCGGTGAAGTAGCCCGGCCAACTTTCATGGGCGCTGGCCAGGGCTTCACCGACCTCGTCCACCTCGTCGTCCGGATCGGTGACCACGAGGTCGGCGGGTTCGGTGGCCGGCGTGGGTTCGGTGTCGGTTCCGGCGGCTGGCGGGGCGATCCGGACGCCGAGTTCGACCCGCTGCCCGAGCCGACGGCTGAGTGCGTCGGTGATCTGGGTGCGTAGATGTCGCTCGATCTCGTTCTGGACGAAACTGCTGGGAACCGATAGGAGGGCGAAGCCCTCGACGATGGTCAGCGGTTTGACCAGGTTCAGCCAGGCCCGTTGTTGCGGCGTGAGTGGCCGCTGGGGGATGTCACCGTTGTCGGTGGACCGGCTGGGCTGGTGGTCACCGTTGAGTTCGGCGACGACATCCGCCCACATGGTCGAGAATCCGGGATCGTCGGTCAAGACGAATCCCCCCTTCGGGCCCGGGAATGGTAGACAACGACGACAGTCTGTCCACATAGTTATCCACAGTTGTGGACGGACAGCTGTCCTTGCTCTGGAGCGTACCGGCGGCGGCACCCCCGGGTGGAACCAGTACCAGTCGGATGACCCCGAATCCGCGCTCTATCGTCCGGCCCGCTTCCGCGTAAACGGCTTTTGCAGAAGTTAACAGGTCTATTTCGGGGTGCCAACCGTTCTGCAACAATCCGTCGAAGTTTCTGTCTCCGTGCGGTTTGGACACTGGGGCGGGTGGGTACCGGGGGCTACCGGTGTCATCTGGAGGGGTCAGCGGTGCCGGTGAGGTTTGACCCAGCGAACGCACGTCAGTACCCTCGAACAGTCGCCCGAACGTCGGCGATACGGCCGCGACCCGGAATTTCTGGATGACGCGCCGGTTACCCGCGAGAGCTTAACAACGGCAGCGGTGACGATCCGGGTGGACACGCGGATCGAAACTGCGGCCAGATGTATTGAGGAGAGACAGCCGTGGCCAAGGGCAAGCGGACCTTCCAGCCGAACAACCGTCGTCGCGCACGCGTGCACGGCTTCCGGCTGCGCATGCGCACCCGGGCCGGGCGCGCGATCGTGTCGGCCCGCCGGGGCAAGGGCCGTCGCTCGCTGACTGCCTGACCGTTCACAGGCAGTCACGGACGGTGCTTCCAGCGCAGTACCGCATGACGCGTTCGGCCGAGTTCGGTACGACGGTCAGGCGAGGGGTGCGGGCAGTACAGCCCGACATCGTGGTACATCTCCGCCGCGACGATGCCGATGCGGCCGGCCCGAGGGTCGGACTCGTGGTCGGCAAGTCGGTGGGATCAGCGGTCCAGCGACACCGGGTGGCCCGGCGGCTGCGGCACGTCGTCAGGATGGTGTTCGATGACCTCGACCCGCATGAACGGGTGGTCATTCGCGCGCTGCCCGGGAGCCGGCATGCGATCTCCGCACGGCTCGAGCAGCAGTTGCGCGACGGGCTGCGCCGTTCGCACGACGCGATGAGAGCCCGCCGATGAGCGACGCTGGACACCAAAGGAACTCGGCGACAGGCAATGTCGCGGTCCGAGGCCTGGTGTACCTGATCGAGCTTTACCGGCACACCGTTTCACCGTTGCGATTGCCGACATGTAGATTCACCCCCACGTGCAGCCAGTATGCCGTCGAGGCACTCACCGAATTCGGGCTGTTCCGCGGTAGTTGGTACACCCTCGTACGACTGGCCAAGTGCGGGCCATGGCACGCGGGGGGCTGGGATCCGATTCCCGACCGCCCCGGTGTCGGGTCGGCGAATGCGGCGGCCACCGATGGCAGAAACGAGTCCTATGTTTAATTGGTTCAGCCTCGACGTCATCTACTACCCGGTCTCCGGGATCATGTGGCTCTGGTACAAGCTGTTCGGCGCGGTGCTGGGCCCGTCGAACTTCTTCGCCTGGGCCCTGTCGGTGATGTTCCTGGTGTTCACGCTGCGAGCGATTCTGTACAAGCCGTTCGTCCGGCAGATCCGGACCACCCGCCAGATGCAGGAGCTGCAGCCCCAGATCAAGGCGCTGCAGAAGAAGTACGGTAAGGACCGCCAGCGGATGGCGCTGGAGATGCAGAAGCTCCAGAAGGAGCACGGGTTCAATCCGATTCTCGGCTGCCTGCCGATGCTCGCTCAGATCCCGGTGTTCCTGGGGCTCTATCACGTGCTGCGATCCTTCAACAGAACGCAGGGCGGCTTCGGCCAGCCGCAGCTGACAGCCGAGCAGAACCGGAGCGTCGGGAACTACTTCTTCAGCGCGACCGACGTCGGGCACTTCCTGGACGCCCACCTGTTCGGCGCGCCGATCGGCGCCTCGATGACGCAGACGCGCGGTTTGGACGCCTTCCTCGAGTTCAGCCGACCGGCGGTCATCGCGGTCGGCCTGCCGGTGATGGTCCTGGCCGGCATCGCGACCTACTTCAACAGCCGCGCTTCGATCGCCCGGCAGAGTCCCGAGGCCGCGGCGAATCCGCAGACCGCGCTGATGAACAAGCTGGCGCTGTATGTGTTCCCGTTCGGCGTCGTGGCCGGCGGGCCGTTCCTGCCCCTGGCGATCATCCTGTACTGGTTTGCGAACAACATCTGGACCTTCGGCCAGCAGCACTACGTGTTCGGCAAGATCGAGAAAGAGGAAGAAGCCAAGAAGCAGGAGATCCTGGAGCGTCGTTCCGCCAACGCACCGGCCCCGGGCGCCAAGCCGAGCAAGGGCAAGAAACGCGCCGCCGCGGCGACTGCGGACGCCGCGGCCGGCCCGCCGGCCACTGATCCGGAATTGCCTGCCGACGAGGCCGGCAGCACGGGCGTCGAGCTGGACGGCGGGGCGATCGACGAGTCGTCGGGACCTCCGCTGTCGAACAAGCCGCAGCCCGGTGCCCGGCCCAAGAAACGCAATCGGTGAAGCGCGCCTCGCGCGATCGCCGATGAACCGACCGACCCGAGAGACAGGGAAGACGCATGACCGATATGACCAACGCTGACGTCGAACTCGACGAAGCTGCACCTGCCGCTGAAGCCGCTGAAGCGGCGACGCCCGCTTCGGCCGGCGGCGCCGTGGACCAGGAGGAGCGCCTGGTGGCCGAGGGCGAGATCGCGGGGGACTATCTCGAGGAACTGCTCGACCTGCTCGACTTCGACGGTGACATCGACCTGGACGTCGAAGGCAACCGCGCGGTGGTGAGCATCGACGGCGGTGACGATCTGGCGAAACTGGTCGGACGTAAGGGCGAGGTGCTGGACGCGCTGCAAGAACTGACCAGGCTGGCCGTTCACCAGAAGACGGGTGAGCGCAGCCGGCTGATGCTCGACATTGCGAACTGGCGGCGCGGCCGCCGCGAGGAGCTGTTCGCCCTCGGCGAGAAGGTCGCGCGGCGGGTCCTGGAATCGGGCGAGCGCGAAGAGCTGACGCCGATGACACCGTTCGAGCGCAAGATCGTGCACGACGCGGTGGCAGGCGTGTCGGGCGTTCGCAGCGAGAGCGAGGGCGTCGAGCCTTTGCGCCGCGTGGTCGTCCTGGTCGACTGAGAAAGTTACACAGCTGTAGTTCTGCCGTATGACCACCCGACCGGAAGCCGGAGGATGTTTCACGTGAAACACGACGGCGTTCCGGATGCACCGGGAGCGGCAGCGGAGGTGTTCGGGGAAGGGCTGGAGACCGCCCGGCGGTACGCGGAGCTGCTCGCGACGGCCGGCGTTGAACGCGGTCTGATCGGACCGCGTGAGCGGGAACGACTGTGGGACCGGCACATCCTCAACAGCGCGGCGATCGGTGAACTCATCCCGCCGTCGATCCGGATCGCCGATGTCGGTAGCGGCGCCGGGCTGCCGGGCATACCTCTCGCGATCGCCCGCCCGGACCTCTCCGTAGTGCTGATCGAACCGCTCTTGCGCCGAACGACCTTTCTCTCCGAAGTGGTTGCCGAACTGGGACTGGCGAACGTCGCTGTCGTGCGGGGCCGCGCCGAAGACCCCGGTGTCCGCGCCGAGTTGGGAAAGTTCGATGCGGTCACATCACGGGCCGTGGCGGCTCTGGACAAACTGGCGCGTTGGTGCATGCCGTTGCTCCGGCCGGGCGGCGAGATGCTCGCGATGAAGGGCGAGCGGGCGGACGCGGAAGTCGAGGAGTGTCGGAACGTGATGAGATCGTTGGGCGTGTCCGAGGTTCGGGTGGTGAAATGTGGCGTGGAGTTCTTGACGCCGCCGGCGACCGTGGTGGTGGCACGCCGAAGCGCGGGACCCACGCGGGGTTCACGGGGGAGGGCACGATGACGGGTTCGCACGACGCCGGCCGCCCCGACGCGGTTTCACGTGAAACATCGCAGCCGTCGGGTTGGCCGAACGATGCCGATACCCCGATCGGCGCAGCGGCCGAACGAGCCATGCAGGTGCTGCACACCAACAAGACCCTGCCGCGCCCCACCGAACGGCGGGTCGTCACGATCGCCAACCAGAAGGGCGGCGTCGGCAAGACCACGACCGCGGTGAACCTCGCCGCCGCCCTGGCGGTGCAGGGCCTGAAGGTGTTGGTGATCGACCTGGATCCCCAGGGGAACGCCAGCACCGCACTGGGCATCGAACACCGGCAGGCGGGCACCCCCTCGTCGTACGAGGTGCTGATCGGCGAGATGCCGCTGTCGGCGGCGGTGCGTCAGAGTCCGCACAATGCGCACTTGTTCTGCGTCCCGGCCACCATCGATCTCGCCGGCGCGGAGATCGAACTCGTCAGCATGGTGGCCCGCGAGAACCGGCTGCGCAACGCGCTCACCGAACTCGACAGCTCGGACTTCGACTACGTGTTCATCGACTGCCCGCCGTCGCTGGGGCTGCTGACCATCAACGCCTTGGTCGCGGCCCCGGAGGTGCTCATCCCGATCCAGTGCGAGTACTACGCGCTCGAGGGCGTCTCGCAGCTGATGAAGAACATCGAGATGGTCAAGGCGCATCTGAATCCACGCCTGGAAGTGACCACGGTGGTCCTGACGATGTACGACGGCCGGACCAAGCTCGCCGATCAGGTGGCCGAGGAGGTGCGCCGGTACTTCGGCGACAAGGTGTTGCGGACCGTCATCCCGCGCAGCGTGAAGGTGTCCGAGGCGCCCGGATACAGCATGACGATCATCGACTACGACCCAGGCTCTCGTGGCGCGATGAGCTATCTGGACGCCAGCCGGGAAATCGCCGAACGGGGCGCCGCCCCCGGCGGGAAGGGAATGCCATGAGTTCGTCTGACCGGGGGACGTCGCGCCGCAAGGGCGGGCTGGGTCGCGGCCTGGCTTCGCTGATTCCCACCGGACCGGCGGACGGATCGGGTCCGGCGACACTGGGCCCGCGGATCGGCGACGCCGCGGCCGACGTACTTCTCGGCGGATCTCCTACCGCCGCGCCGGCCGCCGCGGCGGAGGACATCGGGGCGGTGTACCGGGAGATCGATCCGGCGCGCATCGAACCCAATCCCAAGCAGCCGCGGCAGGTGTTCGACGAGGATGCGCTCGCCGAACTGGTGCACTCGATCCGTGAGTTCGGCCTGATGCAGCCGATCGTCGTTCGGGCGGTTCCCGGGAGCGGACCGGCGCGGTACCAGATCATCATGGGGGAGCGGCGATGGCGGGCCGCGCAGGAGGCCGGCTTGGCCGCGGTCCCCGCGATCGTGCGGGAGACGGCCGACGACCATCTGCTGCGTGACGCGCTGCTGGAGAACATTCATCGTGTCCAGTTGAATCCCCTGGAAGAGGCGGCCGCCTACCAACAACTTCTCGACGAATTCGGTGTCACCCACGACGAGCTGGCCGCTCGGATCGGCCGGTCCCGGCCGTTGATCTCCAACATGATCCGGCTGCTGCGGCTGCCGATCGCGGTGCAGCGCAGGGTCGCCGCCGGGGTGCTTTCGGCGGGGCACGCGCGGGCCCTGTTGGCGTTGGACGGGGGACCGGAGGCCCAGGAGGAACTCGCGGCGCGGATTATCGCCGAGGGTCTCTCGGTCCGGGCCACCGAGGAGGCGGTCACGCTGGCGAACCGATCGGATTCGGCCAAGCCCGGGGGGCCACGCCGGAAGCCGATTCACATGCCGGGCCTACAGGACGTGGCGGAGCGGCTATCGAGCGCGTACGACACCCGGGTGACGGTCAGCCTCGGGAAGCGCAAGGGCAAGATCGTCGTCGAGTTCGGTTCGGTGGACGACCTGCAGCGAATCGTCGGCCTGATGGACAACGCCCGAGGCTGAATCCGGCACCCACCGACACCCGGAGGTTACGTCACAGTGACGAAGTTGTGTCCGTCGGCGTCCCTTCGACCCGATCTGGATCGGAAATCGTTGGCCCACAACGATATTCGTGTCGGCGGGGGAGACGTGAGAGCCGGTCCGCCCGTTAGTGGTCACGGTGACGCGTTGTCTCCTATTCTGGAGGGGCCGTCTGATGTGACCGCACCGCATGGAGGCCCGGAAAGCTAGTGTCCGCTCGTATCACGCCGCTGCGGCTCGAGGGATTCGAGCTCCTGCCCAAGCACGCCCGCCGGTGCGTGTTCTGGGAGGTCGATCGGGACACCCTCGGCGGCGACGATCACCTGGCCGACGCCGAGTTCGAAAAGGAAGCATGGCTGTCGATGGTGATGTTGGAGTGGGGTTCGTGCGGGCTCGTCGCGACCACGGCGGCCGCGGCACCCGGCGAGGGCTCCGGGGAGCGCAGCGGCATCGAACCGGCCTGTGTCGGGTATGTGCTGTACGCCCCGCCCCATGCGGTGCCGCGAGCGCTGCGGTTTCCCAGCGGCCCGGTGAGCGCCGACGCGGTCCTGCTCACCTCGATGGGCGTCGAACCGGATCCGGCCACCGACGGCCTGCAGCACGAACTCGTCGCGCATGTGGTCGCGGAACTGGTGCGCCGCGGAGTGCGGGCCCTGGAAGCGTTCGGCCGCACGGCGCTGGCCGCGGAGTTGACCGACCGGCCGGCCGCCGACCCCGCCGTCCTGGGGGCCGTCGCAGCTCTCGGCGACTGCTCCTTCGACCAGTGCATGATCGACGCCGACTTCCTCCAGGAGGTCGGATTCGTCGTCGTGTCACCGCACCCCTATTTCCCCCGGCTCCGACTCGAACTGAACAAGGGGCTGGGCTGGAAGGAGGAGGTCGAGGCCGCACTGGAACGCCTGCTGGAAAGCAGCCAGCTTCAACAACCGGTTGGCGCGGGCAGCGGCATCACCGGGGAGACGACCCGAATCTACCGCCGCTGAGGCCCTCAGCGGGCCTGGCCGTCGGCGAGTTCGTGCGCGAGCAGTTCGGCGAACGTGAAAGTGCCTGTGGGACGGTCGTTCTTGCCCAGCAGATAGAGCCGCTTGACGGCGGCGAGGATGCCCTCGGCGAGGGCATCACGGCTGGCGGGAGAGACCAGCAGCGCACGGTCGTGCGGATTGGTGATGTAGCCGACGTCGACCTGGACAGTGGGCATGCGGGTCAGGCGCAGCAGGTCCCAGGTGCGGCCGTGGGTGCGGCAATCACGTAATCCGGTGCGCGCCACCACTTCTCGCTGGATGAAGTCCGCCAGGTTACGGCCGATGGTGGACACCGAACCGTGCGCGTTCCCGAAGTAGTAGGAGGCGACGCCGTCGGCCGCGGGCGACGGCTGAGCGTCGCAACGCAGGCTGATCATCAGGTCGGCGCCGAGCCCGTTGGCGGTATTGGCACGCTCGACGTCGGACGGGCCACGGTTGGCCGGTCGCGACAGGAAAGTGTCCATTCCGATGGCCGCCATCCGGCCCTCGAGCCGACTTGCCAAGTCCCACAACAGATCGGCTTCGCTGATCGGTCCGCGTTCACCCTGGGTGATCAGGCCGTGGTCGGGGCCGCCGCGGCCCGGGTCGATGATGATGCGCTTCCCGGACAGTCGTGGGCCGGACCGCCGCACGAGTTCTTCCTCGTGGATCGCGTGCGGCGACCCGCCGGTCACCCGGGAGCCCAGGAAGTACAGCGAGCGCAGCGTCTCCGGTCCGCAGATGCCGTCGGCCGACAACCCGAACTCGCGTTGGTAGGACATCAGCGCGTTGTGGGTGTGCAGACCGAAATGACCGTCGACCATCGCGGTGTAGAAGCCGAGATCCTGCAGCCGGGCTTGCAGCGTGGCGACGTCGTCGCCGTACATCGGCGCACCGAACTGATGGTTGAGGGTGCGCGCCCCCAGCCGGTAGGACGCTTCCTTGAGGGCGCGGTAGGTGGCCTCGCCGACCACACCGTCCACCAGCAGCCCGCGCTGCTGCTGGAACGCGCGTACCGCATCGTCGAGGGCGGCGTCGAACAGGTCCAGGGCGACGTGCCTGCCGGTGGAGAGCTCGGCCTCCGGGTTCTCGACCAAGCCGAGGGCGGCCAGTGCCGCGCGGATCTCGGCGACGGTGACGCCACGATCGCCGCGACGCAGCGCGTCGCCGACGTTGTCGCGGTGCCGGATCGACATTCGGTCGAGCCCCTCACTCCCGGTCCTGGTAGGCCGCCGGAAAGGCTGTGCACAGCGTTCGGCGGCGTGGCTGCATTCTCTCAGACCGCCGCCCGAATACGGAAAACACCAGGCTGACGACGGGAGGGGATTTTCCCGGCGCCGAGGTCAGGAAATGACGTCGGCCAACTCGCGCAGCAGTGCCGCCTTGCCCTTGGCGCCGACGATCCGCTTCACCGGTTTGCCGTCCTTGAACAGGATCATCGTGGGAATCGACACGACGCCGAATTCCTGGGCGGTGACGGGATTGGCTTCGACGTCGAGCTTGACGACGCGAAGCCGGCCGGCCTTCTCGGTGGCGATCTCCTCCAGAACCGGAGCCACCATCTTGCACGGACCGCACCAGGCGGCCCAGAAGTCGACCAGGACGGGTGCATTGCTGCCCAGCACGTCATCGGCGAACGAGTCGTCGGAGACGGTGACGGTGGCGCTGTGCTCGTGGGCGCTCATCGCGGCGCTCCTATCAGATCGGTGTCGGTGGGGCGCGCGGCCTCGGCCAGCCAGCGCTCGGCGTCGATGGCCGCCGCGCAGCCGCTGCCCGCGGCGGTGATGGCCTGGCGGTAGGTGTGGTCGACGAGATCGCCGGCGGCGAACACACCCTCGACCGACGTGTGGGTGGAACGGCCCTGAACCTGGACGTAGCCCTCGTCGTCGAGGTCGACCACCCCGCGGACCAACTCCGAGCGGGGGTCATGACCGATCGCCACGAACATGCCGGTGACCGACAGCAGCGAGTTCTCGCCGGTGACCTTGTCGTGCAACCGCAGGCCGCTGACCGTGGCGTCTCCTTCGACGGCGAGGACCTCGGCGTTGGTGACGAACGTGATCTTCTCGTTGGCACGCGCGCGCTCCAGCATGATCCGCGAGGCCCGGAACTCGTCGCGCCGGTGCACCACGGTGACGGTGCGGGCGAACTTCGTCAGGAAGGTGGCTTCCTCCATCGCCGAGTCCCCGCCGCCGATCACCGCGATGTCCTGGTCCTTGAAGAAGAAGCCGTCGCAGGTGGCGCAGGCGCTGACGCCGCGGCCGAGCAGCTGCTCTTCACCGGGAACACCCAGGTAGCGTGCGGCGGCGCCCATCGCCAGGATCACCGCACGGGCGCGATGCGTCTCGCCGCCGGCGGTGCTGACCGTCTTGACCGGACCATCGAGTGAGACCGACTCGATGTCCTCCATCTGCAGATCGGCGCCGAACCGCAACGCCTGTTCACGCATCTCGTCCATCAGTGCGGGGCCCATGATGCCGTCCCGGAAGCCGGGAAAGTTCTCGACCTCAGTGGTTGTCATCAACGCGCCGCCGAACGAGGTGCCCTCGAAGACCAGCGGCGCCAGCTGGGCGCGCGCCGTATAGATGGCGGCGGTGTAGCCGGCCGGGCCGGAGCCGATGACGATGACCTCGTGAATGGGCGTGGAGTCGGTCATGCGGGCCTTTCTGGCGTGAACTGGCACGGTTTATGAACAACAAGGGTAGGCCGGGGTGTTCCCGACACCCCGGCGGTGTGGACTTTTCAGCGCCGCCGCACCGTCGTCTCCGCCAACAGCCCGGTGTCGGCGGCGCTGCACGTCAGGGGGACGACCAGTGCGGCGAGAGCCGCAGGGTCACCGGGTACCTCGCCGGCCAGAATGAGCACCACCGCGGCCGCGCCGCCGTCGCGGACCTGCCGCGCGCCGAGGACTGGGACGGATGCCGGATAGCCCAGGCCGCTCAGGCACGATGCCCGTCGCGCCGGGTCGCCGAGCGGGCCGAGGTCGGGTGGCTGGTCGAGCATCGCGGTGAGATCGGCGGCGGACAGCGGGAACGGCGCGGCGAGCGAGGTGACGGTCATCTTGTGCACCGAGGTGATCCCAGCCGCGGGTGCACGCAGCAGGGTGACCGTCCCGATCGTCACGGCAGCCACCGCGGCCACGGTGCCCAGCACCGTCAGCGCCCGCGGCTGCCCCGGCGGTGGATGTGCGGCGTGCTTCACCGGGACAGTGTGCGTCATGCTCAGCTCGCCATGCCCGCCATGTCGCCGAGCAGGCCCGCCAGCCGTCGCCGGCCCCGCGCCGCGCGGCTCTTGACCGTCCCCTCCGGTATCCCCAGCAGTTGCGCGGTGGCCGCAATCGAGTACCCGTGCAGTTCGACGGCATACAGCGCGGCCCGCTGGTCGGCCGGCAGCTGAGCCAGGGCCGTGTGCACCAGCACCGCCGCGTCGAGGCGCTCGCCGTGGTCGACGGCCGGATGAGTCGCCTCCTCCAGCGGGACCGTGCGGTGAACTTTGTTGTGCCGCAACCGATCCACGCAGGCGTTGACGACGATCCGGTGCAGCCAGCTGCCGACCGCGCACTGGTGGCGAAACGCGGCGGCGCCCCGATGCGCGGCCAGCATCGCCTCCTGAAGTGCGTCCGCGGCGTCCTCGGGAGTGCACGTGCGCCGCGCCACCCGCGTCAGCCGGTCCCGGTGCCGGCCGAACAGCTCCGCGAACGCCCGCGGATCGCCGGCCACGTGGTCGGCCAGAAGCTCGGCGTCGCTGCGGGTATCGGTGCTGACCACCGGGCGGACGTTAGCGATGCGGCCCGAACCGGACACTTCACCCGGGAGCGGCGCCTGGGGATAACCGGGTCAGCCGGCGGCGCGGACCGTGATCTCGGTGATGTCGGACCGGTTCTTGCCGTCGACCGTGCCGAGTGTGGAGATCCACACCAGCAGGTGGGATGTCGGCGCCGACGCGTTGACTTTGATGGTGTTGTTGCCGGGCTGCACCGATGTCGGCTGGGTCAGCGCCGTGGTGTCCTCCAGCGAGGAGGGATCCGAACTCTCCGCGGATCGGATCTGGATCTTGGTGCCGGTGCTGGTGACCCCCACGTCCACCGAACCGATCTTGGTCGGCTCCGGCAGGTCGAGCATCAGCCCGACGCCGTTCTTGAAGTTCGGGAACGGGTTCGGATCGGTGTAGGTGTCCACCGGCCACATGGTGGCCGTGTCACCGTCGATCGCCAGACCCGCCAGAGACGGGGCATCGGCCCCGCCCTGGGGCGAGAACACCGTGGCCTTGACGGGTTTGACCATCGCCCCGGGAGGCGAGTTGTCGGCGCTGGTGGTCGGGTTGAGGCCCAGCTGGTCACCGTCGATGCCGCCGACGTCACCGAAGATCCGGCCGAGCACCGTCGCCAGCACGATGAGCGCGACCACGAGAACCGCCGCGGCGGCTCCGAGTCCGATCATCAGGTTGCGACGCCGCCGCGCCTGGGCTGCGTCGTCCGGGTCGGCGTCGGTGGGCGTCAGGGCCGCGGAGGTGGCGGGTGCGTCGTGGACGGAGCCGATCTGTTCGGTGCGGTCGGCGACCGCGGTGGCCTGCTGCAGCAGGTTGAGCAGGGTAGCGGCGGTGCGGATACCGCCGCCGTCCTGAACCGAGCGAACCGCCGCCGCCGAGATCTGGAACGGAATGCTCCGGTTGACCGAGCGGGGTTCGACGGGCTGGCCGGCGGCGTCCACGTCGGCGGGCCGCATGCCGCTGGGGGTGCCCGCCTCCGGCAACGGCCAGCGGTCGACCAGAAGTGCATACAGCGCGGCGCCGATACCGCGGATGTCGCCCTCGGGGGTCGTCTCGGGCAGGGTGGCGGGGAACGCCAACGCGACATCACCGTCGATGCTCACCCGGATCCGGCTCGGATGGTCGATCGACAGCACGAGTCCGTCCTGATGGGCCGTCTCGGCGACGGCGGCCAGGGACTGGATGGCCCGGGCGGCGCCGATCGGCGACGGCGCGGTTTCGGCGACTTCGCGCAGCGAGCCGCCGCGGATCCACTCCGAAACGACCAGTCCGCCGGGGCGATCCGCAACAGCGGTGACGTCGAGGACACGCGCGATACCGGGTCGGTCGACACGACTCAATTGTGATGTGCGGGAAAGGATTTCACGAACCGCCTCGGGCGCCGACGTGCCGTCCGGGTCGACGAAGGTCAAGGCGACCTGACGGTCCAACGCGGTGTCCAGGGCCTGCCAGAACTGCAGGCCCGGAGGGCCACCGTGGAAGACGAGCAGGCGGTAGCGCCCGTTGGCGACGCTGGTGCCGGGGATGAGGTGTTCTGCGTCGGCGCGGCCGGACGGTCGAACCTCCGTCACGATCTCGGTTGGGTGGTCGGCGTGTACCAGAGCATCCGAAGGCGTCCTCCGCGGCAATCCCGAGGCTTCGTCGGTCACCTCCGGTCCTTTCCCCGTGGCCGAGCCGCCGTGGCTCAACGGCAGTTTCCTGGGCACAGGGTACGTGACGGCGACCCCGGTGGTGGGTGAGTGCGGCCTGACTGATGCGACGGCTGCTGCCGGTTTGGCGCGCGAGAGCCTGCGGCGCACGGCCGCCACGGCGGCACGGGCCTCCGGGACACGGGCTGCAACCATGACCGCCGCGACGATCGGCAGCATGATCGAACCCAGGATCGCCAGGCGCAGCAGTGAGCCCATGCCGCCGCCCCGGGTTGTCAGCGCCTCCAGACCGAGCAACCGGTCGGCGGCATAGCCGGCGAGGCTGGCCAGCAGCGAGGCGAACAACGTGACCACCACGGTGCGGACCACGGCCAGGCCGACCAGGTGTCCGCCGGCTGGCCGCAGGGCACGGCGCAGCAGAAAGTAGCCGAGTACCGCACCGGCAACGAAGCCGAGCCCATTGGCCATACCGAGGAATCCGGCGACCAGTTCGGGATTGTCGGTGACATGCGGAGCCGCGAGCGATGCGACGATCTTGACCGTCGTGATCGCGATGACGATGAGGATCGGGATCCACGGTTGTTCGCGTGCGTAGAACACCCGCAATTCCAGCAGCACCAACGCGTAGGGGATCAGGGTGAAGGAGGACAGCGCGATCGAGATGCCCAGGTAGTTCGCGTCCACCTCGCCGAACTTGCCGTATGCGAAGAGGGCGCTGCCGATCGCGGGTCCGGCCACGGTCATGAAGGCGACGATCGGGATCAGGGTGATCATCGTGAGCCGGGTGGCCAGCGAGAAGTCGGCCAGCACGGCCTCGGTGTCCTCGGCGGCGGCGTTGCGGCTGAGCCGGGGCATCACCACCGTCAGCACCGTCACGCCGATCATCCCGAACGGCAGCATCAGCACCAGCCACGTGTAGTTGTAGATGGCCGGGCCCGATGCCGCTGCGGCACTGGCGATCTGGTTGCCCACCACCAGACCGAATTGACTGATCAGGACGTAGAGCACCATAGCCGCGGCCATCGCACCGAACCGCTTGAGCCGGTCGTCGATGCCCCACAGCGGGCGCAGGCTGATCTTCTCGCGCCGGATCGCGATGAGCAGCACCGCGGCCTGCGCGACGACACCGAGGGTGGTTCCGATGCCCAGGACGAGCAGCTTGAGGTTCCCCGCGCGGACCGGGTCGACGGAGAGTTCGCCGGGCACAAGCACATACAAACCCAGGGTCGCGATCGCGACCACGTTGTTGACGACGGGCGCCCAGGCGGGTGCGGCAAAGTGGTTGCGGTTGTTGAGGATCGCCATGAACACCGAGGACAGTCCGTAGAAGATCACCTGCGGCAGAAGCAGATACGCGAACGCCGTGGTCAGTGGGGCATTGACCTTCGGGTCGTCGCCGAGCATCAGCCGGACCAGCAGCGGTGCGGCGGCCACCGACAGCACGGTCGTCACGGCCAGCAGCGTGGTCGCCAGAGTGACCAGGCGCCGCACGAAATCCGTTCCGCCGTCGGCGTCGTCGCGTTCGGCCCGGGCCAGCACCGGCACGAAGATCGCGGTGAACGTCGCTTCGAGCACCAGGGCGGCCACCAGGTTGGGCAACTGGTTGGCCACCGTGAACGCACTGGACAGCGCCGCCCCGAGGATCGCGGCGAGCAACACGATCCGGATGAACCCGGTGACCCGGCTGATCAGCGTCGCGAACGCCATCCCCCACGAACGGGACACGACGGCCGCGTCGGAAAGCTCCGCGCGGATCGGCTGGGCGTCGGTGCGGGACGGCGGGTTGACGGAGTTCATCGTGCGCGCCGTTCCGGTCGGTCCAGGTCGGCAGGGTCGGGTTGGCCGCGGAACCGGTGCCACAGCCGGCGGGCGGTCAACGTCACCAGGACCGCGCCGGCCGCCAGCGTGATGAAGAACAGCACCTTTCCGTAGGCGTTGGAATGCACCGACAGGCGTACCGGATCACCCAGGGCGAGTCCCTCCGGGGTCCGCAGGCCGACGTCGACCGCCACCCGCTGCGTGAAATGGACCTCGACGGGCACCCGCACCGGCAGATATCCCGGGGGCAGTTCCTGCTCGCCGATGTCGGTCACCGTCATGCCCGGCGGCGCATCCACTTGAAGCCGGACGCGGATCGGGACGGCCAGATCGTTGCGCAACGCCAGCGGCAGCGGGCTGTGCTCGGTGGCCAGGGTGTACGAGCCACCCGGGTTGACGATGGTCACCGCTTTGAACAGGTCGTCGATGGTGCTGCCCACCCGGTCCAGGCGCGCGACGGCCAGGCCGTTGCGGGCGTCGGCAGGTTCGGACTGGCTCAGCGCGCGCAGCATGTCCTCGCGCAGCGGCGCGGTGTACTGGGGCCCGGTCAACCCGGTCTGCTCGTTGGTGGTCAGCGCCGCGGTCAGCCCCCACACCCGGGGGATCTGACCGGCCACCCGTTCGACGACCTCGTCGTCGAAGCGCCCGGGCAGGTCGGCGGCGGTGTCCTCGAGCGGCGCCGGCGGGGTCGGGTCGCCGACCGTCTCGGCGATCACCGCGGGCAGTGGACGGGGCACGGCCAGACCGGCATGAATGGCCGACGCGAACGCGGCCAGGATGCTCTGCGCGTCGTCCGGCTGCAGGCCCCACACCAGCGGCGGCATCAGCAGCTGCAGGCGGGTCTCGGCGTCGGGTGTCAGGGCCCGCCACACGAGCGCCGACACCGCGTTCTGGCGGCGGGCCGCGGCCGAGTCGTGCCGCAGCGGCACCGTCAGCGCGCTGTCGAGGTACGACGGCGTCACCGGGTCGGTACCGGCGGCGGCCAGCGCGGCACCCACCGCCGGGTCGAACGGCGCGGTCATGACCGCGCCCGATAACCGGCGGGGCGCCAGGTCCGCGGACCCGGTGTCTTCGGCGGCCGCGATCGCGACCGTATCACCTTGCGAGCCAAGCAGATTGACGATGCTGTCGGTCAGCGGCTCGTCGCCGACCAAGGTGGCGCCCGGCAGCGGGCGGACGCCGAGGATCTGCTCGACGACGTCGGCCGACCCACCGGTGGTGAACGAACTGAGCCGGGTGTCACCGACCCGTTGGAGGGCGTCGAGACTGGCCTGGGCGTAGGGCGCGGCCGTCACGCACATGCGGCCCGCCAGCGCGCGCAGCCGGTTCAGCCACGCGGCCGCGGCGTTCTGTCCGGCCCCCGGGTGACTGGGACCGGTCGGCCCGTCGTCGGAAACCGTGTAGCCCGCGGTCATCGCGTTGACGGTGACCAACAGGTCGGGATCCGTGGCCAGGCACAGCCCACGGGTGACCGCGCCGTCGGCGTCGGCGGCCGGACTGGTGGCGAATTCGGCCGCCCCCAGCAGGGTGTCCAGCCGGCCCCCGGCGGCCAACGACGTGGCGAGCGTGTCGTCGCTGAGGCGCACGGGAGTGGTTCCGCCCGGCACGCCCGGGACCAGTCGCGGCTGATCGGCCAGCGGCCACAGCATCGTCATCTGCACGGGTTTGGTGGTGTCCGGTGCGACGCTGTCGGCCTCGGAGTCCGGGGCCGCGGGCACACCGAGTACCGGCAGCAGGAACCGGCCGTCGTCCAGCCGGGCCGGCTCGCCGTAATCGGGTGTGCCGTTGACGTTCACCAACAGCGGATACACGCCGGGCCGGTCGACGCCCAGGGCAGGTTCCGTCGACGAACGCAGCGGATAGGCGAATGCGAACCCCGCGCTCTGGCCCGGCTGCAATTCGCCGGTGACACTGACGAATTCGGCGACGGGCTGAAACTGCTCGGTGCTGCCGTCGAGTTCGGTGCGCAACTGTGCCGAGGTGCCCACCGCCGGGGCGTGCTCCAGGCGCGCGACGATGTCGCGGACCGCGCGGTCGCCCACATTGTCGACGGCGCCCGTCACGCGCACCATCGGGTCGCTGCCGGGCGTCACCAGATCCGGGGTCACGCTGTCGATCCGGACCGTCAGAAACGCCGTCGCACCGGGCTCGCCGCCGGCTGCGCGGGGGAGAGCATTGGGCAGCAGAAAGACCGCGATCATCAGGATCACCGCGGCGATGCGCGGCGCAGTCCGGCGCAGTCCGGCGGTCACGTCGTCTTCGGAGCTGGCCCGCACCCGTTCGTCCGGCCGGACGCGGGCCCGTCGGGACGATGGTTGCGGCTGTGCGAATGCGTCTGCGGCCGCCGCCGGGGCGCGGTGCGTGGCAGCGGCGGCAGCGCGTCGGGCCCGTGGGTCTGCAGGGTGCGGATCAGTTCGCCGGCGAGCTCCGCGAGGCGCCGTTCGTCGGCGTAGGCCAGCCGGGCCGGCAGCTCGTGGAACGGTACCCACGCCACCTCGGTGACTTCCAGGTCCTCGTCGCAGAGTTCGCCACCGGAGAACCGCATCAGATAGTGGTGGACGGTCTTGTGCACGCGCCGACCCTCGGTGACGAACCAGTAGTCGATGCTGCCCAGCGCCGCCAGCACCTTGCCGTGGATGCCGGTTTCCTCGGCGACCTCCCGGATGGCGGTCTGTTCGGCGGTCTCACCCAGCTCGATGTGGCCCTTGGGGAGCGACCACAGCATGCGACCGCGGCGGTCGACCCGGCCGATCAGGGCGGCGACCTGGTGCTCGTGGGGGCCGTCGATGCCGTGGATCACCAACCCGCCCGCCGACGTCTCGTGCACGGTGCGCAACCGGTCACGTCCGTCGCGTCCGGAGCGGGGGAGGCTGGGCTTGGCGGCGACGGACGGTCCGGGGGAAGGTTGCGGATCGGCGGCGTCCGGTAGGAGAGCGGGGGTCGTTCCGGTGGCGGTGGCGGGACCGGCGGCGCGCCGCCCGCGGCGACGCCTGCGGCGCCGTCGAGGTTTGGGCTGTTCGCCGTCCGACACCTCAGCGATAGTAGTTGTTTACCGAGGCACCCCCGCCGCCCACTCGCTAGTACCGGTCGGGCGTCCGGGAACTCCATTCGCTTCGGCCTCGTCAACCCGACTAGTCTCGGAGAACGTGCCCGAACCCGGTCCCGGCGCCGACGCTGCGCTCGACGCTCCGCTGTTGGCGCGGGCGCTCGTCGCGCTGAATCGTAGCGGCGACCTGCTGCGGACCCTCGGCGAAATGTTCGAATCGGCGGGCCATCACCTCTACCTCGTCGGCGGCAGCGTGCGGGACGCGCTCCTGGGCCGGCTGAGTCCCGATCTCGACTTCACCACCGATGCGCGCCCGGATGTGGTGCAACGCATCGTGCGGCCATGGGCCGACGCCATGTGGGACACCGGTGTCGAGTTCGGCACCGTCGGCGCGGCCCGCGACGGGCAGCGCGTCGAGATCACGACGTTCCGCGCCGACTCGTACGACCAGGTGTCGCGCAACCCCGAAGTCAGGTTCGGCGACCGCCTCGAGGACGATCTGGTCCGCCGCGACTTCACCGTCAACGCGATGGCGGTCCGGATCACGGGCGAGGGGGCCGGTGAGTTCCTCGATCCCCTGGGCGGGTTGAAAGCCCTGCGCGACGGGGTGCTCGACACCCCGTCGCCACCGGAGGTGTCCTTTGGTGACGATCCGCTGCGGATGTTGCGGGCCGCCCGGTTCGTCTCGCAACTCGGCTTCACCGTCGCCCCGCGGGTGCGGGTGGCCGTCGAGGAGATGGCGCCCCAGCTGTCCCGGATCACGGCCGAGCGGATCGCGACCGAATTGGACAAGCTGATGCTCGGCGCCGACCCCGTGGCCGGAATCGACCTCGTGGTGCAGACCGGCATGGGGGAGCAGGTGTTGCCCGAGATCGGGGCGATGCGCATGGCGATCGACGAGCACCATCAGCACAAGGACGTCTACCAGCATTCGCTGACCGTGCTGCGCCAGGCCATGGAGTTGGAGGGGATTGGAGGATCCGAAACCCCCGATCTGGTGCTGCGCTGGGCGGCGCTGCTGCACGACATCGGCAAACCGGCAACGCGCCGGCACGAGGCGGACGGCGGTGTGAGCTTCCATCACCACGAGGTCGTCGGCGCCAAGATGACCCGCAAGCGGATGCGGGCGCTGAAGTACTCCAAACAGATGATCGACGACGTGTCCCAGCTGGTGTACCTGCACCTGCGCTTCCACGGTTACGGGGAGGGCAGGTGGACAGATTCGGCGGTGCGGCGGTACGTCACCGACGCCGGGCCGCTGTTGGACCGGCTGCACAAACTGGTGCGGGCCGATTGCACGACGCGCAACAAGCGTCGGGCGGCGCGGCTGCGGGCCAACTACGACGAACTGGAGCACCGGATCGCCGACCTGGCGGCGCGTGAGGACCTGGCTCGGGTGCGTCCGGACCTGGACGGCAACGAGATCATGGAGCTGCTCGGCATCGGGGCCGGCCCCCAGGTGGGGGAGGCGTGGAAGTACCTCAAGGAGCTGCGCCTGGACCGTGGACCGCTCAGCCCGGAGGAGGCGCGCGCCGAATTACTGGCGTGGTGGAACGCGAAGGTGGATCGCACCGTCTGATCCCGTATGGACTACTGCCTGGGAGACGACGGCACCGCCACGATGTGGACCGGCCCGCCGGATGTGGACACCGACGGTGACGGTGTGCTGGACGCCGTCGGGCTGGACTTCGACGGCGACGGACTGCGCGACGACGCGCTGGTCGACCTGGACGGTGACGGGCTCGCCGAGCACGCCGTCCTGGACGTGGGCTCGAACGGGGGCCGATGGTTCACCGATGACGGAACCGGCACCTGGGCGATCGCGGCGACGCGGCGCGCCACCGGCGCAGGGCTGCGTTGGCACGGCCTCGACGGCGCCGAACACACCGGTGGCCCGCTGGTCGACTTCGACGCCGACGGTGGTGTTGACGACCGCCTGCTCGACGCCGACGGTGACGGTCTGGCCGACCGGGTGATCGCCGATGACGGGTCGTCCGGTTATGTCGACACCGACGGCGACGGCCGGTGGGACCTCATGCTGGCCGACGCGGACGGCGACGGATCCGCCGACAGCGCGCGCGTCCTCTAGTGCCGCCTCAGATCCAGTTTCAGCGTCCACCGACACAGACCCCGAGTAGGCCTCGCAGTCACCGCTGAAACCGATGGCGCGGTCAGCGGCCGGCGCCGGGCGGCCCCGCGAAGGCCTGGGCGATCTGCAGCCACCGTTGAGCGTCGGGCCCGTCGGCCACCACGTCGAGCGACGCCGGCGACCGCCGCTGGGTGACCAGCGCACAGAAGTCCTGGGCCGAACCCGTCACCCGCTGCACCGCGTCTTCGGGCCCCCAGGACCACGAATCACCGTCAGGCGCAACGAGTTTCACGTGAAACTCGGCAGCCGGCGGGGTCAGGCCGTTGACCGCGAACGCATAGTCGCGGGTGCGCACCCCGATGTGGGCGATCGAACGCAGCCGTGCCGTCGGGATCCGCCGGACGCCGAGCGCGTCGGCCACGTCGAGCCCGTGCGCCCAGGTCTCCATCAGCCGGGCCGTCGCCATCGAGGCCGCACTCATCGGCGGCCCGAACCACAGCAGCTTGCGACCGGCAGGGACGGCGCACAGGGCGTCGTGCAGTGCCCGGCGGGTGGACCGCCACTCGCCGAGCAGCTCGTGCGGTGGCAGCCCCGCGAGTTCGGCGGCGCCCTCGTCGACGAAGCCGGTCGGGTTCAGCGCGGCCGTGCCCAGGATGTCGGCGAACCCCGGCTCGTCGGTCACCGACGTCAGCGCGACCCGGTCCGTCCACAACAGATGCGCGATCTGATGGGCGATCGTCCAGCCCGTCGCGGGTGTGGGGCACGCCCAGTCGTCGGCCGCCAACGGCGCCACCAACGCGTCGAGGTCTTCGCTCTCGGCCCGGAGATCGTCGACGATCTGTTCGGTGGTGGTCATCAGCAGAGCCTATGCCGGAGCCCTGTGCGCCCGCGCGAGGAACGCGTGGACGCCCAGGCCGACCAGATAGACGACAGATCCGGCCAGCGCGAGTCCGGGCGCGTGACCGGTCGACGTAACCACCGCGGCCGCAACAGCCATCGCGGCGGTGAACGCCACCCAGAACAGGGAGTCCTGCACCGCGAAGACGTGACCACGCAGCGCGTCGTCGACGTCGAGCTGGATGGCGTTGTCGGCGCACAGCTTGACCACCTGGCCGCCCACGCCGAGCAGGAAGCCGCACCCCACCATGACCGGAAGGACCAACCCGGCGCCCGCGAGCTGGACGAGGGCCGCCGCGCCGAGCGCGGCGTTGGCGGTGGCGTACCGGCCCAGGCGGTTCACGAGGAGCGGCATGCACACCGTCCCGACGAACATCCCGAGGGCGGTGGCGGCCCCGAAGATCGCCGTGGGCACCAGTCCGGTAGACCCGGGGGCGGCGCCGTGCCGCGCCATCACGAGGACCAGCAGGGTGTTGATCCCGAACACCATCCGGTGGGCGGCCAGACCCGCCAGGGTGGCCGCCACCGTCGGGCGGGTCGCCACCGTGCGCACACCGTGTGCCCACCCGGTGGCGACCGCATAGAACACCGAGCCGTGGGTTGTGGGCGCCGTGCCGTCGGGCCCCAGCGCGCGGACCGGGAAACGCGCGGCCACCAGCAACGCGATCAGCACCGGAACGGCGACCAGAGCGACGACCACCGCCGAGCCGAAGTCGTTGGCGCCGAACAGGACTCGGGGCACCAGCATGAAATTGGCACCCAGGAACGCGGCCACCGAACCGGCCGCCGTCGCCACCGAGTTCATCGTCACGACCTGCGGCCGCGGCACGACGTGCGGTAGCGCCGCCGACAGGCCCGAGGCCACGAACCGGTTGAAGCCGTTGACCAGAAGAGCGCCGCACAGGAGCGGCTTGTCCGGCGCGCCGATCACGAACAGCAGCGCGACGATGAGGACCAGCACCATCCGGCCGGCGTTGGCGTACACCAGCACCCAGCGCCGGTCCCAGCGGTCCAACAGCGCGCCGGCAAAGGGCCCGAGCAACGAGTACGGCAGGAACAGCACCGCGAACGAGCCGGCGATCTCCCACGGGGTCACGGCCCGCTCGGTGCTGAACAGCAACCCGCCGGCCAGACCGGCCTGGAACAGGCCGTCGCCGAACTGGCTGACCATCCGGATCGCGAGCAGCCGGCGGAACATCGGCAGGGCACGAACCGCACGCCACAGCGTGCCGGTCGCGTGCGCGTCAACCACGATGGCTTCCTCTGGTTCGGTCGAATCCCGTAAGTCAGCCTACAAACGGCCCGGCGCTCGGCGGCGATGTCTGTGACGGTGACCCGCCGGGGGTGAGATGATGGATCCCGTGGCGCAGCACGAAGACCCTGAGGACTTCATGGCGCCCGCCGCCCACCGGGTGCGGGCGGGTTCGATGCTGCTCGCCAACACCGACCTGCTGGAGCCGACGTTCCGGCGCAGTGTCATCTACGTGGTGGAGCACAACGACGGCGGGACGCTGGGCGTGGTGCTCAACCGTCCCAGCGAAACCGCCGTCTACAACGTGCTGCCGCAGTGGGCCAAGCTGGCGACCAAACCGAAGACGATGTTCATCGGCGGCCCCGTCAAACGGGATGCGGCGTTGTGCCTGGGGGCACTGCGCGTGGGCACCGACCCGCAGGACGTACCGGGTCTGCGGCATGTGTCCGGCCGGATCGTGATGGTCGATCTCGACGCCGATCCGGACACCGTCGCTCCGGCGCTCGAGGGTGTGCGCATCTTCGCCGGGTACTCCGGCTGGACCATCGGCCAATTGGAGGGCGAGATCGAGCGCGACGACTGGATCGTGTTGTCCGCGTTGCCGTCCGACGTCCTGGTGGAACAGCGGGTCGATCTGTGGGCCCGGATCCTGCGTCGTCAGCCGTTGCCGCTGTCGATGCTGGCGACGCATCCGATCGACATCAGCCGCAACTGACGAATCAGGAACACGACGTCGTGCAGGTGCCGCAACTGCCCGCACAGCCGGCCGGTTCGGCGTTCGCCCGCTCCACCGCACTGCGTCCGGCCTGCCAGGCGCCGACGGCCACCGTGACGACCGCACCTGCGGCGGCCACCAACACCAGTGGGAGGGCGTGCAGCCCGACGGTCAGCGCGAGCAGCCCGCCCGCGGCCAGCATGACGGCGGCCGCGAACTGAGTCGGAACCAGCGCGCGTCGGGCCTGAGCACGAAGATCCTGCAGCTGGTCCCGGGTGCCGATCAGCGATACCAGGGCGGCGGCTGACAACAGCACGGCTGCGGCCAGACACAGCAACCCGACGATCAGCATGCGGCCAGCCTACGAGAACCGGCGCTGTCCGGTGCCTGCGGGTCGCGCGCGACGGGCTGGTGAGGCGATCAGCTGACCGGGATCGGCGTCGGCGCCTCGGGTGCCGCCGGTACCGCGGGGGCCGGGGCCGCCGGGGATGTCGGTGCGGCCGCGGGCGGCGCGGTCACAGCTGCCGGCGCGGCGACCCGGAAGCCGTTGACGATGGCGTCGGTTGCCGGTGCCGCCGCCACCGCCTGGTTGGCGGCGGTGGTCACGGACAGCGTCACCAGATAGCGGTCCGACCCGACGGTGGCGATGACATGACGGCGGGAGGTGTTCAGGATCATGTCGTTCTGGCGGTAGGCGCCCTCGATGATCGCCGACGGGAACCCGCCGAACTCTGCGAGAGACGCATCGGTGGTCTGCCAGTTCGTCAGCTGCTGGCTGTCGATGTAGCCGTGGGTGATCGCCTCACGCGGGTCGAAATCGCCGACCAGTCGGTAGACCACGACCTGGGCGTTGGAGGTGTACAGGCCGTCGCCGCCGTTGCGGTCCGCGATCACCGCGAACGCATCGGGCACGTTCGGATCGGGCACCTGAGACCACCCGGTCGGCATCGGCAGGGTGATGCTCAGCGCCCGGAAGTCACGCGGGTTCTGCGGCTCGAGCGTGACCCCCTTGTCGCGGAAGAAGTCGTTGAGCGTGCCGGCACTGGCCGGGACCAGTGCGGGCAGGGCGGGCGTGGTGGGGGCGACGGTCACCGGCGCGGGCCTGGCGACGACCGTCGTAGGCACCTCGGGGGAAGCGGCCTGAGACGGTACGGCGCCCGGCGCCGCCGAGGGGGCGGGCGCTGCCGCCGCCGTCGGTGCGACCGTGACGGTCTGAGTCACCGTGACGGGCGCCGGCACCGACGGTTCTACGGGGACGGGGTCGGCGGAGGCGGTGGTTCCCGCGAAGCCCACCACGCCGGCGATCCCTGCGGCGACACCGCCGGCCAATATCCGCCAACTACCGGCCTTGTGAAACATCGACCTGTCCTTCTACGCGATCCTCGGGGCGCAACGCACTCCATGTCAGACCTGACAGTAACGCCGTCCCGGGCGGATTCCCGGGGCCGAAAGCGACCTGGGACCGAGCTGGGACCAAGCGCTGACCGGCCCGAAACGCAACCGAGACCTTCGCGCCGGGGTTGTGACGCAGATCGCCATTTCGGCTGCGTGGAGGTGCCCTTATACCCTGTCTGACGTGAGCGAGACAGGCCCTGACACCGACGTGCCCCCCTTCCGGTACACCGCGGAGCTGGCGGGCCGTATCGAGCAGACCTGGCAGGACAACTGGACCCGGTGGGGTACCTTCAACGTGCCCAACCCGGTGGGCTCCCTGGCGCCGGCCGACGGCACCCCCGTGCCGGCGGACAAGATGTTCGTGCAGGACATGTTTCCCTACCCCTCGGGCGAGGGCCTGCACGTCGGGCATCCGCTCGGATACATCGCCACCGACGTCTACGCGCGCTACTTTCGGATGCAGGGCCGGAATGTGCTGCACGCCTTGGGATTCGACTCGTTCGGGCTGCCCGCTGAGCAATACGCAATGCAGACCGGCACCCACCCCCGGATCCGGACCGAGGCCAACATCGTCAACTTCCGCCGTCAGCTCGGCCGGCTCGGCCTCGGGCACGACGCGCGCCGAAGTTTCTCGACCACCGACGTCGACTTCTACAAATGGACGCAGTGGATCTTCCTGCAGATCTACGACGCCTGGTTCGACACCGATGCGAACAAGGCCCGGCCCATCGCCGAGTTGGTGGCGGAATTCGATTCCGGGGCAAGAACTCCGGACGGCACACCGTGGTCCGAGCGCAGCGCCGGGGAACGTGCCGATCTGATCGACGGCCACCGGCTGGTCTACCGGGCCGACTCGATGGTGAACTGGTGCCCGGGTCTAGGCACGGTGCTGGCCAACGAGGAGGTCACCTCCGACGGCCGCAGCGAGCGCGGCAACTTCCCGGTGTTCCGGAAGCGTTTGCGGCAGTGGATGATGCGAATCACCGCCTATTCCGACCGCCTGCTCGAGGACCTCGACGTGCTGGACTGGCCGGACAAGGTGAAGGCCATGCAGCGCAACTGGATCGGCCGGTCAACCGGCGCCTCTGTCCTTTTCTCGGCGCCCACGGCCCGGTCCGCCGTTGACATCGAGGTGTTCACCACGCGGCCCGACACCCTGTTCGGGGCGACCTACCTCGTGCTTGCGCCGGAGCACCCACTGGTCGACGGCCTGGTTGCCGGCAGCTGGCCGGCCGGCACCGACGAACGCTGGACCTACGGCGCGGGCACCCCGGCCGAGGCCGTCGCCGCGTACCGCGGCGCGATCGCGACCAAGTCCGATCTGGAGCGCCAGGAGAACAAGACCAAGACCGGCGTATTCCTCGGCGCCCATGCCACCAACCCGGTCAACGGTCGGCAGATACCGATCTTCATCGCCGACTACGTGCTGGTCGGCTACGGCACGGGTGCCATCATGGCGGTGCCCGGCGGCGATCAACGCGACTGGGACTTCGCCACCGAGTTCGGCCTTCCCATTGTGGAAACCGTTGCGGGCGGCGATATCTCGCAGGCCGCGTACTCCGGTGACGGTGTGGTGGTCAACTCGGACTACCTCGACGGCCTGTCGGTTTCGGATGCGAAGAAGACGGTGATCGAGCATCTGGTCGCCGACGGCCGCGGCGCCGAGCGCGTCGAATACAAGCTGCGGGACTGGCTGTTCGCTCGCCAGCGCTACTGGGGCGAACCGTTCCCGATCGTCTACGACGGCCACGGCCGCGCTCACGGTCTGCCCGAATCTGCTCTGCCGGTGGAGCTCCCGGACGTCTCGGACTATTCACCGGTGCTGTTCGATCCCGACGACGCCGCCAGCGAACCGTCGCCGCCGCTGGGCAAGGCGACCGACTGGGTGCACGTGGAACTGGATCTCGGTGACGGCCTGCAGCCCTACACCCGCGACGCGAACGTCATGCCCAATTGGGCCGGATCATCGTGGTACGAGCTGCGCTACTGCGACCCACACAATTCGGAGACGTTCTGCGCCAAGGACAACGAGGCCTACTGGATGGGTCCGCGGCCGGCCGAACACGGTCCGGCCGATCCCGGGGGTGTGGACCTCTACGTCGGCGGTGTCGAACACGCGGTGCTGCACCTGCTGTATTGCCGGTTCTGGCACAAGGTCCTCCACGACCTGGGCCATGTGACCTCACGCGAGCCGTACCGCCGACTGGTCAACCAGGGCTACATCCAGGCATTCGCCTACACCGACGCCCGCGGCGCCTATGTGCCGGCCGCCGACGTCGCCGAGCGGGACGGCCGGTTCTACCTCGACGACCAGGAGGTGTTCCAGGAGTTCGGCAAGATCGGCAAGAGCCTGAAGAACTCCATCTCACCGGACGAGATCTGTGACGACTTCGGCGCGGACACCCTGCGGGTCTACGAGATGTCGATGGGCCCGCTGGATGCCTCCCGACCGTGGGCCACCAAGGATGTGGTCGGCGCCTACCGGTTCCTGCAGCGGGTCTGGCGGGTGGTGGTCGACGAACGGACCGGCCGAACACGGGTCACCGACGGCGGGCTGGACGAGGCCACGCTCAAGGCGCTGCACCGCGCCGTCGACGGGGTGTCCGACGACTACGCGAACCTGCGCAACAACACCGCGGCCGCCAAACTCATCGAGTACACCAACCACCTCACCAAGGAAGGGGTGACGGCGCGCGGGGCGGTCGAACCGCTGGTGCTCATGCTCGCGCCGCTGGCCCCCCACCTGGCCGAGGAGCTGTGGCAACGGCTGGGCCACGACGTGTCGTTGGCGCACGGCCCGTTCCCGCAGGCCGACCCGCAACACCTGGTCGAGGACACCGTGGAGTTCCCCGTTCAGGTCAACGGCAAGGTCCGCGGCAAGATCACCGTGTCGGCCGATGCCGCCAAGGAGGCCATCGAAACGGCCGCGCTGGCCGACGAGAAGGTGCTGGCGTTTCTGGACGGGGCCACCCCGAAGAAGGTCATCGTGGTGCCCGGCAAGCTGGTCAACCTCGTCGTCTAAGCCCGTCAAAGTGGCGTCTACGCCGGCCCCCTATCCCCGTGAGAGTGCGTGTCGGTACGCCGACACGCCGCGCCGGTTGCACTTTTGTGCACGCTCATCGGGGCCGGACGACGACCTCGTGCACCTCGGCGTCGGCCGGCGCGTTGACGGCGGCGGCGACGAACTGCGCGACCGTCTCGGGTCGCAGAAATCGTTCCGGCCGGTACTCGCCGCCTTCGTAGGCAACCAGGTCGCGCTGCATGTCGGTGTCGATGCGACCCGGATAGATCGTCGTCACCCGCAGGGCGGGCTCGTCGGCGCGCAGCGAATCGGCGAACGCCCGCAGCGCGAACTTGCTGGCCGAATACGACGCCAGCCCGGCCGACGGCGTGCGGCCCGCGCCCGAGTTGATGAACACCACGTGCCCGCCGGCGGCCCGTAATGCCGGCAGCAGGGCCAGCGTAAGAGCAACGGCACCAACGACATTGACCGTCAGCGTGGCCCGCCACTCATCGACACTGGACTCGGCGACCCGGCCCGGATAAGCCACCCCGGCGTTGTGCACGAGGGCGTCGAGCTCGACGATCGGCTCGACGGTGTCCTCGATGGCGTCCAGATCGGCGAAATCCACCGGCCAGGTGGTGGCGCCCAGCCGCTCGGCGACCGAATCCAGCCGCGCCGACGGCCGACCCGCCAGGAACAGCGTGTGGGTGGGTGCCAGCGCGTCGGCGATGGCGGCCCCGAGGCCACCCCCGGCGCCGGTGATCAAGGCGGTGGGCATGGTGGCAACCGTAACGGAGCCCGGTTGTCCAGCGTGGTGCCCGGCGGGGCAGCAAGATGGAGGTATGGCCCCGGACCCGAGTTTCACGCCGACCCAGCTGGCGGCCCGCGCCGCCTATCTGCTGCGCGGCAACGACCTCGGCGTCATGACGACGGCCGCGCCGCTGCTGTATCCGCACATGTGGAGTTGGGACGCGGCGTTCGTCGCGGTGGGTCTGGCGCCACTGAGCGTCGAACGTGCCGTGGTCGAACTCGACACGCTGCTGTCGGCCCAGTGGACCAACGGGATGATCCCGCACATCGTCTTCGCCAACGGCGTCGACGGATACTTCCCGGGCCCGGCCCGGTGGGCCTGTGCGGCGCTGGCCGGCCACGCGCCGCGAACCCGGCACACCTCCGGAATCACCCAACCTCCCGTCCACGCGATAGCCGTGCAGCGCATCCTCGATCACGCGCGCAGCCGCGGGCGTTCCACCCGCGCGGTGGCCGAGGCGTTCCTGGACCACCGGTGGGCCGATCTGGTGGCCTGGCACCGCTGGCTGGCCGAGGCGCGCGACCAGGACGGCCGCGGCCGGATCACGCTCTACCACGGCTGGGAATCCGGCATGGACAACTCACCGCGCTGGGATGGTCCGTACGCCAACGTGATTCCCGGCCCAGTGCCGGAGTATCGGCGTGAGGACAACAAGATCAACACGGATGCCACCCAACGGCCCTCGGACGCCGAGTACGACCGTTACCTGTGGCTGCTCGAAGAGATGAAGAGTGTGCGTTACGACGACGGCCTGCTGCCGAAGGTGATGAGCTTCGTGGTCGAGGACGTCTTCGTATCGGCGATCTTCTCGGTGGCCTGCCAGGTGCTGGCCGAGATCGGCGAGGACCACAAGCGGCCGCACGCCGACGTCCGCGAACTGTACGGCTGGGCCGACCGGTTCCGCGCCGGCGTCACCGAGACCACCGACCAAAGAACGGGCGCCGCACGGGATTACGACGTGCGGGCGGAAACCTGGATCGCCACCGAAACGGTTGCGCAGTTCGCCCCGCTGTTGTGCGGCGGCCTGCCGCACGACCGGGAGCGGGCGTTGCTGCGGCTGCTGGAGGGGCCGCGGTTCAGTGGCCACCCCGACTTGAGATACCCGCTGATTCCGTCGACCTCCCCGGTGTCGCGGGACTTCCGGCCCCGCGAGTACTGGCGTGGGCCGGTGTGGCCGGTGATGACGTGGTTGTTCTCGTGGGCGTTCGCCCGCCGCGGCTGGGCCGAACGATCGGCGATGCTGCGCCGCGAGGGGCTGCGTCAGGCCAGTGACGGCACGTTCGCCGAGTATTACGAACCGTTCACCGGTGAGCCGCTGGGCAGCATGCAGCAGTCCTGGACCGCGGCGGCCCTGCTGGATTGGCTTGGTTGACGCGCTACTCGCCGGCCAACCGGCTCAGCGGGTCCAGCGCCGATTCGAGTACCTGCAGGTCCTGCGGGCTGAGCCGGCGCAGCATGTTCGCCAGGGCGGCTCGCCGCGCCGCGAGGGACTCGGCGTGCTGCGCGTGTCCCTTGGGGGTGATCTCCACCAGTACGGCCCGCAGGTCCGAGGCGTCCCGGGAACGTTTGACCAGACCGAGTTTTTCCAGCCGTCGGATCGCGACCGTGGTCGTCGGCGTGCGGACCCGCTCGTGGGCGGCCAATTCGGTCATCCGGATCGGGCCCTGATCGAGCAGCGTCACCAGGATCGACAGTTGGGCAAGCGTCAACTCGCCGGCGGTCTCGCGATTCACTTCGCCCCGCCGGAGCACGGAGAACAGCTTGGACAGCGTGCGTTGCAGACCCTCGGCGAGTGCGGTCACCTCGGGCGCGGTCGCTGCTCCGGTGTCGGCTTCGGACATGATTTGGCAGTCTAACCTGTTACCGGCGCCGTGCAGCCCGTTTCCGGGGGGAGCCAGCGCTACAGCACCTCGGCCAGGAAGCGCTGCAACCGGGTGGTTTCGGCGGACTCGAAGATCCGCGCCGGCGGCCCCGCCTCGAGCACCCGGCCGTGGTCCATGAACACCACCGTGTCGGCCGCCGATCGGGCGAAACCCATTTCGTGGGTCACCACCACCATCGTCATCCCGTCGGCGCCGAGTTCGGCGATCAACGCCAGGACTCCGTTGACCAACTCCGGGTCCAGCGCGGAGGTGGCCTCGTCGAAGAACATCACCTGCGGGGACATCGCCAGCGCGCGAGCGATCGCCACCCGCTGCTGCTGGCCGCCGGACAGCGTGCCCGGCCGGGCAGCGGCCTTGTGCCGCAGGCCAACCCGATCGAGCTGGGTCAGCGCCAGTTCGCGCGCGGCGTCGGCGGGAAGCCTCTTCAGTTTGCGCGGCGCGAGCGCGACGTTGTCCAGCACCGTGCGGTGCGGGAACAGGTTGAACTGCTGGAAGACCATGCCGATGCGCTGACGCAGTAGGTCGGGATCGTCGTGCAGCACCGATCGGCCGTCGAGCAGGATATCGCCGCGGTCGGGTTCGTAGAGGCGGTTGAGGCTGCGCAGCAGCGTGGACTTGCCCGACCCCGACGGGCCGATCACAGCGGCGGTGGTGCCGGCGGGCACATCGATGTCGACCCCGCGCAGCACGGCGTTCAGGCCGAACGACAGGTGAATGTCGCTCGCCGCCAACGACACCGGGGCGGCAGCTGTCGGGTCCACCATCAGACCATCTCCTCGGCGAGCGGTTCTTGGTCCTCGAGTGTTCGGCCTGTGCGCAGCCGGGAGTCGACGAAGTTCACCAGATGGGTCAGGGGGATGGTCAGCATCAGGTAGAACAGGCCGGCGGCGACCAGCGGGGAGAGGCTGCCGGTCTGCGCGTTGAGGTCGCGGCCGACCTGGAAAAGTTCGCGCTGACTGGCGATCAGCCCGAGGAAGTACACCAGCGACGAGGCTTTCAGCAGCGAGATGAACTGGTTCATCAACGCGGGCAGCACCCGCCGGATGCCCTGGGGGACGACGATGAGGCGCATCGCGGCCGGGTAGCCGAAACCCAGGGCCCGCGACGCCTCCAACTGGCCCTGCTCGACGCTCTGGATGCCCGACCGCAGGATCTCCCCGACGTACGCGGCGGCCATCAGGCCCAGTGCGGCGATGCCCAGCGGATACGGGTTGTTGCCGGTGAGCCCGCCGACCACCGGGCCGAAGCCCAGCCCGATCAGCAGGATGATCACCACCTCCGGCAGGCCGCGGAAGATGTCGGTGTAAACCCTTGCGGGCCAGCGCAACCAACGGGATCGGGAAATGCCCGAGACGGCCAGCGCCAGTCCGAGCAGCAGGCCGATCACCGCTGCGCCGCCGGTGAGGATGAGCGTATTGGGCAGGCCCGTCCGGAACAGGTCGGGAATGGCTTTCTTGTACAGGTCCCAGGTGAAGAAGGATTCACGCAGCTGCGCCAGGGTGGACTTCGGCGCTGTGGCGCCACCGGCCTCCGGCGTGCCGCGGGCGGCAACAATCGCGGTGAAGTCCGGAAGCTGGGGTGCGGCAACCGCTTTGGACCCTGGTTTCCAACCCGGCGGCAGCGCGCGGGGCACCCAGTCGGAGTACAGCCGGGCCCAGGTACCGTCGGCGATCACTGCGTCCAGACCCGAGTTCAGCGCGTCGATCAGCGGCTTGTTCTCCCGGGCCACCGCATAGGCCACGAAGTTGTCCAGGCTGAACGTGTTCTCGACGATCTTCGCGGAATCCCCGGGTTTCACGGTGCCCACCGCCTGTTGTGACGGCGCCACCCAGGCGTCGATCTGACGGGTCTTCAGGCTCGCGTAGACGGTGTTGTAGTCGGGGAACTTCACCGGGTCCAGGCGCAGGGTGTCGACGACGTAGGCTTCCTGCACGGTGCCCTGGACCACGCCGATGCGTTGCCCGGCAGCCAGTTTCGAGAAGCTGTCGATGGGCGAGCCGGACGGCACCACCAGTGAGAAGTAGCCGAAGTCGTATCCGTTGGTGAACCCGACGGTGCGCCGCCGCGCATCGGTGGTGGTGATGGACGACGAGCCGACGTCGAAGCGGCGCGACGCCACCTGGGCCAGCAGTCCCGAGAAGTCGGTGCCGACGAAATTGACTCGCAGGCCCAGCCTTTCGGCGATGGCGCGCAGCAGCTCGTTGTCGAAGCCGGTGAACTGGCCCGCGGAGTTGATGCAGATGCTCGGCGGCGCGTCCGACAGTGTGCCTACCGTCAGGGTGTCGGGAGTGCCCAGCCCCAGTGCGTTGCGGTCGATGCGGTCCAGGGGCACCACGTCGGCGGTCGTGTACCTGTCGGAGCCGGGTCCGCCGGCCGCCGTGGCCAGGTTGGTCGGCAGGGCACTGGCGCTGTCGGCGCCCGGCGGTGCGCACTGATCCGCCTTCGCCGGCGGGGCTAGGCCGAGCGCCGTCGCCAACAGCATCGCCAGGACGGCGGCCACGGCCCGTCGGGATCGGGTCATCTACGAAACGTAGCCGCCGCGTGCGGACGGGGTGAAGGGTTGCGCTCAGTCGGCGGTGATCGTGCGCCAGCGGCACAGGGTCTCGGCGGCACTCAGGTCGTAGTTCGGGCCGTTGGCCCCCACGGTCAGCAGTGTCACACCGAGCGCGGTGAGTGTCCGGGCCTTCCCGGGGTAGGTCTGCAGTGTGGTGAAACCGTGCCAGATGTCGGCGTAGCGGGCCACCAGGGGCAGCCTCTTTCGTTCGCTCTGGCCGCCGATCAGGTCGGGATGTGCCGCGTGGGGCGGGGTCGAGTTTGGCCAACCGCGCGGTGATCCGCGGCAGTGCCGCCGCCAGGTCGTCGAGACGGCTTGCCGCAGTGCCGAATTCGTAACCGTATTCGCGGTAGTCCTTGTGTTTCCAACCCGAGCCGATACCCAGGATCAGCCGGGCCGCCGGAGATGTGGTCCACGGTGCGAGCCATGTCCTCACACCGGCGGACCGCGCCACGGATGCGGCTGTAATCGGGACACTGTGAGGTTGCAGCTGCACGCCGATGCGGACGGGGCGGCCTATTGGTTCTCCAGGATGTTGCGCAGGAGTTGGATCAGTGCGCGCGGTTGGTCGCCCTGGACCGAATGCCCGGCGTCGGGCACGACGACGGTGCGCCGGAAACCGGGTGCATTCCGCGCGAACTGCGCGGCGTCGTCGTCGTTGACGAAGAAGGAGTTCGCGCCGCGAACCAACGTGGTGGGCATCGTGATGGCGGGGACGTCGTCCCACAGGCCTTCGAACCCCTCACCCTTGCGGAACGTATCGTAGCGCCACGTCCAGGCGCCGTCGTCGAGTTGCCTGGCGTTGTGGAACACGCCGCGCCGCAACGACTCCCGGCTGCGGTGGGGCGACGCGGCGACGGCTTCGTCGACCATCGCGGCGAACGAGGGGAACGTGCGCTCACCCTGGACCAGGGCGACGGCGCCGAGCTGGGCCTTGGTCATCTGTTCGTGCCGTTCCGGGGCCGACGGGGTGACGTCGACGAGCACCAGCTCGGGCACCAGCACCGGTTCGGTGGCGGCTAGGCGCAGTGCGGTCAGCCCGCCCAGTGACATGCCGACCACCAGGCGCGGGTGCGGGGCCAGTTCACGCAACACCGGCCGCAAGGTGTCGGCGTTCTGCTTCGGACCGTAGTCACCGTCCTCGCGCCAGTCCGAACGGCCGTGGCCGGGCAGGTCGACCGCCAAGACCGACGGCAGGCCGAGGCCGAGGATCACGGTGTCCCAGGTGTGGGCGTTCTGACCGCCGCCATGCAGGAACAGCGCTTCGGCGGGCCCCTGGCCCCAGTGCAGCGCGCTGATCCCGCCGAGATCTACGCGATGCACCGGCGGTAGCGGCCCGCTGACCCCGGCCTGTTCGGCGTTCTGCGGCAGCAGGGCGAATTCGTCGAGGGCCGCCAGCTCCTCGTCGGAATGGTCTGTCGCGCTCACACCGCGGACCCTACTCGGCGTCGTCGGGCCTCCGGTCGGCCGCGGGGAACACCGGCTCCGGGGTGGGCGGGTCGACGAGGATCGACGGCAGCACGAAGGCCCGCAGGTAGCGGCGCGCGGTGTCCGGGGTGTCGGTGCCGGGGATCACGCCCAGCAGCATGCTCAATGCGGTCGACACCAGGAACTGTCCGAGATCGGTGGCGGTCAGGCCGGGCCGGATCCGGGTGCTGCCGGCAGGCGTGCGGCGATCCGGGCCTGATAGCGGGTCGTGGTGCGCCGCACCAGCGCTTCGAGCAGGCGCCGGCGGTTGGGGAACAGACGGTATATGGCGGCCCGGGAGTAGCCGGCCTCATGAGCGATGGTCTCCATGGTGGAGGCCTGGTAGCCGCGTTTCATGATCGAGCGCTCTGCGGCGTCGAGCAGGACGGCCCGGGCCTGATCGGCCGTATTGCCGCCGCCAGGTGGGCGGCCCCGCGGCCGCCGTGTGACGTCACACGCTGCGGCCGCGGTTCCGGCGGTAATCGGGGTCAGCCCTCGATGAACTGCTCCAGTTCGGCGCGGGCGACGTCGTCGGCCAGCTGCTCGGGCGGGCTCTTCATCAGGTAGGCCGACGCCGGGATGATCGGGCCGCCGATGCCGCGGTCCTTGGCGATCTTGGCGGCGCGCACGGCGTCGATGATGATGCCCGCCGAGTTCGGCGAGTCCCACACCTCGAGCTTGTACTCCAGGTTCAGCGGCACGTCACCGAAAGCGCGACCCTCCAGGCGGACGTAGGCCCACTTGCGGTCGTCGAGCCATGCGACGTGGTCGGACGGGCCGATGTGGACGTTCTTGTCCTCCACCTTGCCGGCCAGCGAGCCGGTCAGGTTGGAGGTCACGGCCTGCGTCTTGGAGACCTTCTTGGACTCCAGGCGCTCCCGCTCGAGCATGTTCTTGAAGTCCATGTTGCCGCCGACGTTGAGCTGATAGGTGCGGTCCAGGGTGACGCCGCGGTCCTCGAACAGTTTGGCCATCACGCGGTGGGTGATGGTGGCGCCGACCTGGCTCTTGATGTCGTCACCGACGATCGGCACACCGGCGTCCTCGAACTTCTTGGCCCACACCGGATCGCTCGCGATGAACACCGGCAGCGCGTTGACGAACGCCACACCGGCGTCGATGGCGCACTGCGCGTAGAACTTGTCGGCCTCCTCGGAGCCCACCGGCAGGTAGGACACCAGGACGTCGACCTTGGCGTCCTTGAGCGTCTTGACCACGTCGACCGGTTCGGCGTCGGAGATTTCGATGGTGTCGGCGTAGTACTTGCCGATGCCGTCGAGGGTGGGGCCGCGCTGCACGACGATGTCGGTCGGCGGCACGTCGGCGATCTTGATGGTGTTGTTCTCCGACGCGAAGATCGCCTCGGACAGGTCGAAGCCGACCTTCTTGGCGTCCACGTCGAATGCGGCGACGAACTTCACGTCACGCACGTGATACGGACCGAACTTGACGTGCATCAGGCCGGGAACGTTGCTGTTCTCATCGGCGTCCTGGTAGTACTGCACGCCCTGCACGAGCGAGGACGCGCAGTTCCCGACGCCGACGATGGCGACGCGCACGTCTCCGCCCACACCCGCCGTCGCGGCCGCGTTCTTCTCACTCATGGGTTCTCCTTATATCCGGTACTGCAGTGGTGCTGATGTGCTGTTTTGGTCAGGTCTGTTCGGGATGGCTCTGGGCCACCCGCTCGGCGGCGATCAGGTCGTTGAGCCATTTCACTTCGCGTTCACTGGATTCCAGGCCGAGCTGGTGTAGCTGCTTGGTGTAGCGGTCGAACGAGCTGCTGGCGCGGGCGATGGCTTCGCGCAGGCCCTCGCGGCGCTCCTCCACCTGGCGGCGGCGGCCTTCCAGGATCCGCATCCGGGCCTCGGCCGGGGTGCGGTTGAAGAACGCCAGGTGCACGCCGAAGCCGTCGTCCGTGTAGTTCTGCGGTCCGGTGTCGGCCACCAGTTCGGTGAATCGTTGCCGGCCGGACTCGGTCAGCTGGTAGACGCGCCGAGCGCGGCGAACCTTGACGGTGCCCAAGGGCGCCGCGTCCTCGACGATCAGGCCGTCGGCCTGCATGCGGCGCAGGGCCGGGTACAGCGAGCCGTAGGAGAAGGCGCGGAACGCGCCGAGCAGACCGGTGAGGCGCTTGCGGAGTTCGTAGCCGTGCATCGGTGACTCGAGCAGAAGACCGAGAATCGCGAGTTCGAGCACCCGAATCACCTCCCTTGACCCATTACGCCGTTACGGCGACCCAACACCTCGCGCCATAGTATCGCGCCGATATATTTGGTGCCACACGGGTGCCGTGACGTGGGATTTCGCGCCGGTCAGGACGGGTAGCTGACCCGTTTGGAGGTGCCGTCGGGGTTCAACTCGATGTTCCCGCTGCCGAAATCGCTCGACACGTAAATGGAGAGTTCGACCGCGTCCGGAGTCAGGGGATCGCCCGACGGGTCGATGATGAGGTAGGTGCTGGTGACCTCGGACGGTTTGATCCCCAGGGTTTCCGGCGCCCCGCGCATCACCCCGACAACGGCCTTCATGTCGAACTTCGCCAGGTCCACCTGACGTGCGTCGCCGGACTTCGAGGAACTGGTCGGGTCGTCCCAGCCGCCACGGTAGGAGTAGTTCAGCATCCGCCGGTCCTCGCCGGGGTCCGGTCGGTCCAGCGACGCGTAGTCCGGGTAGACCACCAGCCGGTAGCCCGTCGTGTCGCCGAACTTCTGCCGCATCTGCTCGAACAGTCCGGTCAGGCCGCCGAGCGAGTGCAGTTGCCGGGGCGGTGTCAGCACCACCGGTCCGATCCCGTCCGATTTCGCACCCGGGTCGGAGGTGAAGCTGAACGGGGTGGAGGTGTTGCCGTACAGCCCCCACCCGATCCCGATGCCGAGCAGCACCAGCACGCCGGCGATGGCCGCACGGATGCCCCACCCCCCAGGCACGGCGGGCACGCGTGGTTTGAGATCGGGCAGCCTCACGGGCGCGTTGGCGGTCTGCAGGTCGGTCACCAGGGCCTGCAACTGGCCGAGTGTGGCGGCATTCGTCGCGGCGGCAACCCGCTGACGGTGCTCCTCGTTGGAGAGCTGACCGTCGGCGAGCGCACTGTCGAGCACCGCGCAGGTGTCATTGCGGTCACTGTCCTTGGCCCGGGTACCGGCCGTCTGACGCGTCGCCACGCGATGATCGTAGGAGGTGCGGCGACGCACCGCCGGGTCGGACCGGCCGGTCGAGCCTCGGCGTCCGGCGGGCCGACGTACTCTGGTGTCCGTGCGATTGCAGCGACAGGTGGTGGACTACGCCCTCCGGCGTCGTTCGCTGCTGGCCGAGGTCTACTCCGGCCGCACGGGTGTCACCGAGGTCTGTGACGCCAACCCGTATCTGCTGCGCGCCGCGAAGTTTCACGGCAAACCCAGCACGGTGATGTGTCCGATCTGCCGCAAGGAACAGCTGACGCTGGTGTCCTGGGTGTTCGGCGACCACCTGGGTCCGGTGTCGGGGTCAGCGCGCACCGCCGAGGAATTAGTCCTGCTGGCAACCCGTTACGACGAGTTTGCAGTACACGTGGTGGAGGTATGCCGGACCTGCAGCTGGAATCATCTGGTCAAGTCGTACGTGCTCGGCACACCGAGGCCTTCGGGACCCTCGCGTCGTCGTGGCACACGAGCGGCGCGCAACGGAGCGCGCACGGCCAGTGAATAGCGAAGAGCCCCAGGACCGCTCAGCCCCCGAGAAGCCGTCCGGTTCGGGGCGCCACGCGGCCGACACCGGGGCGCAGCCCGTCGTGTCGGCTACCCCGCCGTTACCCGTGACCTCGGAGCTCCCGGCGGCGGGGCGGCACGCGGATTCGGCGCCGCCGGCCGACCACCGGCCGACGGCGATCCTGCCGCCGGCGCGCGACGACCTCGACCCCGCGCTGCGCGACCCGATCGACGTCGTCAAGCGCGCACTGGACGGGACCACTGCACCGCCGCAGACTGCACCACCACCACCGCCGCCCCCGCCGCCCCGTACGCACGGTGGCGACGGGGGGTCTTCGGGCTCCCGGCCGCGCCGCGGGGTGAACTGGAAGCTGGTGCGCCGGTTGTCTGCGGTCGCCGCGATGTTGTTGATCGTCGTGCCGTTGGTGACGTTCGGGATGGCGTACGCGATCGTGGACGTGCCCAAGCCGGGCGACATCCGGACCAACCAGGTGTCGACCATCCTCTTCAGCGACGGTTCGGAACTGGCGAAAATCGTTCCCCCGGAAGGCAACCGGGTCGACGTCGGCATCGACCAGATCCCGGTCCAGCTCCGCAATGCGGTGATGGCCGCCGAGGACCGCGACTTCTACACCAATCCGGGTTTCTCCTTCACCGGGTTCCTGCGCGCGTTCAAGAACAACATCTTCGGCGGCGACCTGCAGGGCGGGTCGACCATCACCCAGCAGTACGTCAAGAACGCCCTCGTCGGTGATCAGCGGACCGGGCTCGGCGGCCTGATCCGCAAGGCGAAGGAACTCGTCATCTCCACGAAGATGTCCCGGGAGTGGTCCAAGGACCAGGTACTCGAGTCCTACCTGAACATCATCTATTTCGGCCGTGGGTCCTACGGGGTGTCGGCTGCGGCCAAGGCGTACTTCGACAAGCCCGTCGACCAGTTGACGGTGGCGGAGGGCGCGCTGCTGGCCGCTCTGATCCAGCGGCCGTCGACGCTCGACCCAGCGGTCGACCCCGACGGGGCCGCGGTGCGGTGGAACTGGGTGCTCGACGGCATGGTGTCGATGGGCGCGCTGTCGCCGGAGGAACGAGCGGCCCAGGTGTTCCCCGCGACGGTGCCGCCGGACCAGGCGCGGAACCAGAACCAGGTCAGCGGACCCAACGGGCTCATCGAGCGTCAGGTCACCAAGGAGCTGCTCGACCTGTTCAACATCACCGAACAGCAATTGAACACAGAGGGCCTGCAGGTCACCACCACCATCGACACGCAGGCGCAGCAGGCGGCCGAGGAAGCCGTCACGGACACCCTCGACGGCCAAGACCCCGACATGCGCGCCGCCGTGGTGTCGATCGACCCGAAGACGGGAGCGGTGAAGGCCTACTTCGGGGGCACCGACGCCAACGGTTTCGACTTCGCGCAGGCCGGCCTGCCGACGGGCTCGGCGTTCAAGGTGTTCGCTCTCGTCGCCGCGCTCGAGCAGGGGATGGGGCTCGGCTACATGATCGACAGCTCGCCGCTGACGATCAACAACATCAAGATCACCAACGTCGAGGGCGAAGGCTGCGGCACGTGCAACATCGCCGAGGCCCTGAAGCGGTCGTTGAACACCAGCTTCTACCGGTTGATGCTGAAGCTGCAGAACGGACCCGAGGACGTCGCGGACGCCGCGCACCGGGCCGGCATCGCCGAGAGCTTCCCGGGCGTCGACCACACGCTGTCCGAGGACGGCCAGGGCGGGCCGCCCGGCAACGGAATCGTGCTGGGCCAGTATCAGACCCGCGTAATCGACATGGCCTCCGCGTACGCCACCATCGCCGCCTCCGGTGTGTACCGGACCCCGCACTTCGTGCAGAAGGTGGTCAACGCCAAGGGTGAGGTGCTGTTCGACGCGGGCACCCAGGACAACAGCGGCGAGCAGCGCATCTCCAAGGCCGTCGCCGACAACGTCGCCGCGGCGATGCAGCCGATCGCGGGCTGGTCCAACGGTCACAACCTGGCCGGCGGACGCCCGTCGGCCGCCAAGACCGGGACGAATCAGCTCGGCGACACCGGGGCCAACCGCGACGCCTGGATGGTCGGGTTCACCCCGTCCCTGTCGACCGCGGTGTGGGTCGGCACCGTCAACGGCGACAAGCCTCTGGTGAACCAGTGGGGCGGTCCCGTGTACGGATCGGGTCTGCCGTCGGACATCTGGAAGGCGACGATGGACGGCGCCCTGCAGGGCAGCGACTGGGAGTCGTTCCCCAAGCCCGCCGAGGTCGGCGGGTACGCCGGTGTGCCCCAGCCCGTCTACGTGCCGCCGCCGGCCCCGGCGACGACGGCACCGCCGCCGACGGAAGCGACGCCGCCGCCCCCCGCGCCGGGGAGCGTGATCCAGCCGAGCATCGTCGTGGCGCCGGGTATCACCATTCCGCTTGGTCCACCGACGACGGTGCCTATGCCGGAACCACCGCCTCCGCCCGCGCCCCCGCCACCCCCGGCGCCGGCGCCGGGGGTGCCGCCCGCCGAGCAGCCCCTCGGTCCGCCGCCGGGTGATCCGAACGCGGTCGTGCCAGCGCCGGCGCCGTGACGGTCGAGGACATCTCGCCGGGGCCGCTGGCCTCGGATCTGCGCAGTGCCGACGACCGGGACCTGCCGAGCCGCACTGACGTTCTCGTATACCGACTTTCGGAAGTCATCGGCGGTCCGGTGGGCCGGCACGCCCTGGTGGGGCGGCAGCGGTTCCTCACCCCGCTGCGCGTGATGTTCATCATCGCGCTGGTGACTTTGGCGCTGGGCTGGACCACCAAGTCGCCGTGCCTGCAGAGCGTGGGGGACGGCGCCCCGGACCACAGGGTCGCCAACTGGTCCGGTCAGCGGGCCTACTTCCAGCTCTGCTACTCCGACACCGTGCCGCTGTACGGAGCGGAGTTGTTGAACCAGGGCAGGTTCCCGTACAAGTCGAGTTGGCTGGAGACCGATTCCGCAGGGAAGGCCAGTACGCAGTACGACGGCACCCCGGCGGTCCGCTACATGGAGTACCCCGTGCTCACCGGTCTGTACCAGTACACGGCGATGGCCTTGGCCAAGACCTACACCGCACTGACGAAAACCGTTGCCGCACTAGCCGTCGTCGCCGAAGTCGTGATGTTCTTCGACATCGCGGCGGTGGGTCTGGCGCTGGCATGGCTGGTGACCGTGTGGGCGGCGGCGGGCCTGTCCGGGCGCCGGGTGTGGGACGCCGCCCTGGTGGCGGGTTCGCCGATCCTGATCTTCCAGGCCTTCACCAACTTCGATGCGCTGGCAACTGCTTTCGCGACGGCGGGCCTGCTCGCATGGGCGCGTCGACGGCCCGTGCTGGCCGGGGTGCTGATCGGTCTGGGCGTGGCCGCCAAGCTGTACCCGCTCCTGCTGCTGGGCCCCTTGCTGGTGTTGGGTCTGCGCACCGGTCGGCTCGCGGACTGCGGGCGCACCGCCCTGGCCGCCGTGCTGGCCTGGTTGGCGGTGAACCTGCCGGTGATGCTGATGTTCCCGCGGGGCTGGTCGGAGTTCTTCCGGCTCAACGCCCGCCGCGGCGACGACATGGACTCGCTGTACAACGTCGTGAAGTCGTTCACCGGGTGGCACGGCTTCGACCCGGACCTGGGTTTCTGGCAGCCGCCGTCGGTACTCAACACCGTCGTCGCGGTGCTGTTCGTATTAGCTTGCGCGACAATCGCTTACGTCGCGCTTACCGCACCGGTGCGACCCCGGGTGGCACAGCTGGCATTCCTGGTGGTGGCCGCGTTCCTGCTGACCAACAAGGTGTGGAGTCCGCAGTTCTCGCTGTGGCTGGTGCCGCTGGCCGTACTCGCGCTGCCGCACCGCCGGATCCTGTTGACGTGGATGACGATCGACGCCCTGGTCTGGGTGCCGCGGATGCTTTATCTGTACGGGGAGCAGAACAAGGGCCTGCCCGAGCAGTGGTTCACCACGACGGTGCTGTTGCGGGACATCGCGGTGGTGGTGCTGTGCGCGTTGGTGATCCGCCAGATCTACCGGCCGGAGCTGGATCTGGTCCGCTGGCATGGCCGGGTCGACGATCCGGCTGGCGGACCCTACGAAGGCGCGCCAGACGACCCGGTGCGCTGGCTGCCGGACTGGTTGCGGCCCAAGCCCTTTCCGGTGGCGCCCCCGCCGACCGACCACGACTACGCGGAGGCGGGCGCCGCGCGCTAACCGATCGGCACGTGCCGGTTGAGGAAATCGATCTGATCGCGGACGGCGCGCTCGAAGCCGCCGCCGACGTAGATGTCGAAGTGCCCGAACGGATAGCGCTTGATTTCCCCGCGCGGCGCCTTGCGGGCATGACGCAGCGTCGCTCGCACCGGGGCCACGCTGTCGTCGTCGCACACGCAGAACAGGATGGGGCACGGCACTTTTCGCGCCGATCGGCCGGGGCTTTGGGTGGTGATCCGCAGTCCGATGCGGGCGGCCGCCTCGTTGCGGAAGTCCATGTCCCGAGGCACCAGGCGCAGGTAACCGGGCACGACGTCCGGCGCTGTCATCAGGGCCGCGGTTCCGGGCGGACCGGCCAGCGGCACCAGGACCGGAGGTCTGCCGCGCGCAGCGGCGGCCAGGTCGGCGAAGATTCTGGGCAGTAGCTTGGCGGTGGTCACCGGGCTGGTGGCCGCGGCCGAGGCGAGCCCGTCGGTGAACGGGCACTGGGCGATGACCGCGGCGATCCCCGGCAGGCGGGCGCCCATGACGATCACATGCCCGCCGCCGAACGACGAACCCCACAGCACGATCCGCCGGCCGTCGACCTCGGGCAGGGAGCGGGCGAAGGCCACGGCCGCCGTCCAGTCGGCGCGCTGGCGCTCGATGTCGAGCAGCTGACGGGGCTCGCCGTCACTGGCGCCGAAGTGGCGGTAGTCGAACACCAGGCAGGCGTATCCGGCGGCCTGGAACCGCTCGGCGAAGGCGTCCAGCCGCATTTCCTTGACGGCGCCCAGCCCGTGGGCCATGACGATGACCGGGGCAGGCCCGGCCGCGTCGGATCCGTTGGGCAGGTACAGCCAGCCTCGGCAGGTTTCGCCCGCGGAGGTGAACGCTATGTCTCTGCGGCCCTGGCGGCTCGGGCCGCCGCCCTGAATTGGCATGTCAAGCCCACCTTCCTGTAGCCTGGCCCGGTTGCCGACGCAGGCGACCCTCCTGCCACGGAACACGCCGTGGCCGCGACGACCATAGGAGGTGATGAGGTTCTAATGCGTCCATACGAAATCATGGTCATTCTCGACCCCACACTTGACGAGCGCACCGTAGCCCCGTCGTTGGAGACGTTCCTGAACGTAATCCGCAAGGACGGCGGTTCTGTCGACAACGTCGAAATCTGGGGCCGTCGCCGCCTGGCCTACGAAATCGCCAAGCATGCCGAGGGCATCTACGCCGTCATCGACGTCAAGGCCGCACCCGCCACGGTGTCCGAGCTCGACCGTCAGCTGAGCCTGAACGAGTCGGTGCTGCGCACCAAGGTGATGCGGACCGACAAGCACTAGTCGGCGACGCGGGAAATTCGCCCCGTCTTGTCCGAGGCCTTCCGTAGGCTCCTGCGAGACATCACCCAATTCCCAGGAGGATCCCGTGGCTGCTGGTGACACCACCATCACCGTTGTCGGAAACCTGACCGCCGACCCCGAACTGCGGTTCACGCCGTCGGGTGCGGCGGTGGCCAACTTCACTGTGGCGTCCACCCCGCGCATCTATGACCGTCAGAGCGGGGAGTGGAAGGACGGCGAGGCGCTGTTCCTGCGCTGCAACATCTGGCGTGAGGCGGCCGAGAACGTCGCTGAGAGCCTGACCCGCGGGTCGCGCGTCATCGTCACAGGCCGGCTCAAGCAGCGCTCGTTCGAGACCCGCGAGGGTGAGAAGCGCACCGTGGTCGAGGTCGAGGTCGACGAGGTCGGCCCGTCGCTGCGGTACGCGACGGCCAAGGTCAACAAGGCCAGCCGTGGCGGCGGTGGCGGGGGCGGCAATTCCCGCCCGGCTCCCAGCGGCGGCGGCAACGCCCCGGCCGACGATCCCTGGGGCAGTGCGCCCGCATCGGGTTCCTTCGGCGGCGCCGACGACGAACCACCCTTCTGATACCTGAACAACTTGTAGAAGTTAGAAAGAGATACACACATGGCCAAGGCCACCAAGCGGCGCCCCGCGCCCGAGAAGCCCGTCAAGACGCGCAAGTGCGTGTTCTGCTCCAAGAAGGGGCAGGCGATCGACTACAAGGACACCAACCTGCTGCGCACCTACATCAGCGAACGCGGCAAGATCCGCGCCCGTCGGGTGACCGGCAACTGCGTCCAGCACCAGCGCGACATCGCCGTGGCCGTGAAGAACGCCCGCGAGGTCGCTCTGCTGCCGTTCACGTCGAGCACCCGCTAGGAGATCCGGATATGAAGCTCATCCTCACCGCCGAGGTGGACCACCTCGGCTCCGCCGGTGACACCGTCGAGGTCAAGGACGGCTACGGCCGCAACTTCCTGCTGCCGCGCGGGCTGGCCATCGTGGCCTCCCGGGGCGCGCAGCGCCAGGCCGACGACATCCGCCGCGCCCAGGAGACCAAGGCCGTACGCGACCTGGAGCACGCCAACGAACTCAAGGCCGCCATCGACGGCCTCGGTGGCGTGGCCCTGTCCGTGAAGACGGCCGGCGGCGGCAAGCTGTTCGGTTCGGTCACCGCGGGCGACGTCGTTGCGGCGATCAAGAAGGCCGGCGGCCCGAATCTGGACAAACGCACCGTGCACCTGCCCAAGGCGCACATCAAGTCGGTCGGAAAGCACGCCGTCGAGGTCCGGCTGCACCCGAGCGTCAACGCGACGGTTTCCGTCGACGTCGTCAGTGAGTCAGCCGCCGACTGAGTTCCGCACGACTTAGCCCGTATCAGACAACACCCCGGTGGCGGCCCATAACGGGCCACGCCGGGGTGTTGCTGTCCGGTCTGGCGAACTGACCTCGGCGTCGGGTTGTCAGCGAAGCTAACCGTGTGTTAACCCGGGCAACAATCAGCGGCAATACAACACGCCCGGGATGGCAACCTGACTCGACACGCCGACGAGTTTCCCATCCACAGAAATCACCCCCGGCTGTGGTCCGCTTATCAGCGGAGATGTCACAAACTCCGGCACTGATCCACAAGTTCTCCCCATCCCCTCAACATGACTGAACACAGCTGTCCACACACCATCAACAGGTTCATCAACAGGGCCGGTTTGCGGCGCGGCCAGCAACGTCTACCGTCAACCCGGCGCAGTGCGGCGCGGCGGTGTTCCAGGCGAGTCTTGTCGGGGCCTGGCCGTACTGTCCGGGGTATGAAATCGAATAGACGTTCGAGCTGGTACGGGAGGGGGGCTCACCGTCACAATGGCCGTTGTTGACGACCTCGGGCAGTCCGACAGAGACGCTCCTCCGCCGGAGGATTTCGGCCGTCAGCCGCCCCAGGACATGGCCGCCGAACAGTCGGCGCTCGGAGGCATGTTGCTCTCCAAGGACGCCATCGCCGACGTCCTCGAGAGGCTGCGCCCCGGCGACTTCTACCGTCCGGCGCATCAGAACGTCTACGACGCCATCCTCGACCTCTACGGGCGCGGTGAGCCGGCCGACGCGGTCACGGTGGCCGCCGAGCTCGATCGGCGCGGTCTGCTCAAGCGCATCGGCGGGGCGCCGTATCTGCACACCCTGATCTCCACCGTGCCGACCGCCGCCAACGCCGGGTACTACGCCGGCATCGTGGCGGAGAAGGCGCTGCTGCGCCGCCTGGTGGAGGCCGGCACCCGCGTCGTGCAGTACGGCTACGCCGGCGCCGAGGGCGCCGATGTGGCCGAGGTCGTCGACCGCGCGCAGTCCGAGATCTACGAGGTGACCGACCGGCGGACCTCCGAGGACTTCGTGCCACTCGAGGACCTGCTTCAGCCCACCATGGACGAGATCGACGCGATCGCCTCCAACGGCGGTCTGGCGCGCGGGGTGCCGACCGGGTTCACGGAACTCGACGAATTGACCAACGGCTTGCATGCCGGACAGATGGTCGTGATCGCCGCCAGGCCCGGTATGGGCAAAAGCACGCTCGGATTGGATTTTTTGCGGTCGTGCTCGATCAAGAACCGGCTGTCGAGCGTCATCTTCTCTCTAGAGATGAGCAAATCCGAGATCGTCATGCGGCTGCTCTCGGCCGAGGCCAAGATCAAGCTTGCAGACATGCGTTCGGGCAGGATGAGCGACGATGACTGGACGCGATTGGCGCGCCGGATGAGTGAAATCAGCGAAGCGCCTTTGTATATCGACGATTCGCCGAACCTGACGATGATGGAGATCCGCGCGAAGGCGCGGCGCTTGAAGCAGAAGGCGGACCTCAAGCTCATCGTGATCGATTACCTACAACTGATGACCTCGGGCAAGAAGGTGGAGTCGCGACAGCAAGAGGTGTCCGAATTCTCCCGGAACATAAAGCTTTTGGCGAAAGAGCTGGAGGTGCCGGTGGTGGCGATGAGCCAACTGAACCGCGGCCCGGAACAGCGCACCGACAAGAAGCCGATGCTCGCCGATCTTCGCGAGTCGGGCAGCATTGAACAGGATAGCGACATGGTCATCCTGCTGCATCGTCCCGACGCATTCGAGCGAGATGATCCACGTGGCGGTGAGGCGGATCTTATTGTCGCCAAACACCGTAACGGTCCGACGCGGACGGTGACCGTGGCGCACCAACTGCACTTGTCGCGGTTCACGAATATGGCGCACTGAGTCGGCGGTTGTCGAGATGCAACGAAGATTGACAAGGCGCACTTCGTTGTTAAACAACATAGGCCAGCGCTGATGGGTGTTCAGGCGCATTTCGGCAGGTAGCGATAGGTTTTGGCGTCGGTGGCCTTGTCAAAGTAGCTGTCAATCTAGGCCACCCGGCGATTTCCAAACGGTGTGACGGAATTAGGACCGCCTGAACTGCGCCGACGGGGATCGCATCCTTTGGGAGGATGGCAGTTGGGGGCGCTGGTAATCCGCTGAGCTGCTGTTTGAGTTCAGCATATTTTCGAGTGACTGAAGTTTCGTCACGGAATGAAGAGGAGAATCGCATCCGCTGTCCATGGCCATGAAAAAGTCCCCAGTGGTGGCCAGTAGGAAGTCTCCATTGGTGGCCAGCTAAAAGTCCCCACTCCTTTGCGGGCTCGTCGTGTCATTTCCGGGAGCTGAGGGTCTGGGCGGTGA
>WBZP01000264.1_pt1 | contig 71892 bp, 65 predicted proteins | sample 5204301 | NCBI WGS metagenome assembly WBZP01 (sample SAMN12412401, study PRJNA552823) | activated sludge metagenome | isolation source: activated sludge from nitrification reactor of wastewater treatment plant... | place: USA: Pennsylvania | collected 2017 | reverse complement strand
GCCGCATCTGCACTGCCTTCGGCCGCCAGGCCCGGCAGGCTTGCCGCGCCCAGTAGCGTCAGCGTCAGGAGTTTCACAGGGTTCATCGGTTGTCTCGCTCTATCGGTGTGGAAGTGCGGTGGCGCCAGTTGGCGCCGCCGGACCGCCGACTGTCGCCAAGGAGCGCTGATTCTAGCCGAGCGGGGTAGGCGCGTCAAAACGCCACAGGCTGGCAAGATCGCCCTCGCTGTCGATATCGACCAGCACGCCCGGATCATCGACGGCGATCGAGGTCAGGCGATCGGGATTGGCATCGATCACGTCGCGCCCTCCGCGATCGCCCGTCAGCCGGCTCAGGGTGCCGAACCACTCGCCGGCAAAGCCGACCGGATGGCCGCGCCGGCCGCCGTGCGCCGGTGCGGCAATCGAGGCGCCGCGACGCAGCGCAGCGGCGACCGCCCGCATGCTCTCCGAATGAATGGCAGGCATGTCCCCCAGCGCGACCAGCCAGCCGCCCGCGTCCGGCGTCGCACCGACTGCCGCCGCAAGGCTTGCCCCCATGCCGTGTTCGGCATCCGGGGCGACGATCGGATCGAGTCCCGCCGCGCGCAGCCTGTCGCTCAATTCGCCGCTGCTGTGCGGCCCGACCACCGCCAGCGCGCAGTCGCAGACCGCAAGCAGCTTGCTTGCGGCGATCTCGACCATCGAGAGGCGGCCGTGCACAGGACGCAACAGCTTGTCGGCGCCGAATCGCCGGCTGCGACCGGCAGCGAGCAGGATGCCGACGATCGGTCGCATCGGATCAGGGACGTGCCAACAACCGTTCAGTCGGTCGCGCAGCCGTCGGCCAACGCAAGCTGCTGCCGCCCCGCCGGCGAGACAACACCGTGTTTGACGGCGATGATCTCGGCAAGAATCGACACCGCGATCTCTGCCGGCGTGCGGCTGCCGATGAACAGGCCGACCGGTCCGTGCAAGCGCTCGACCTCGGCATCCGACAGATCGAAGTGCTCGCGCAGGCGCCGCTTGCGGGCAGCGGTGTTCCTGCGCGAGCCCAGCGCGCCGACGTAGAATGCCGGCGATTTGAGGGCTTCTAGCAGGGCCATGTCATCGAGCTTGGGGTCGTGCGTCAGGGCGACGATCGCACTATGCGGATCGGGTTGCAGCGCGAGCACCGCGTCGTCAGGCATGGTGTCGACGAAGCGGGTGCCCGGGACATTCCACTCTGCCCGGTATTCTTCCCGCGGATCGCACACGATCACCTCGAAATCAAGGGCCAGCGCCATTCGCGCCAGCACCGCCGACAGTTGTCCGCCGCCGATGATCAGCAGGCGCCACTGCGGGCCGTGGATGGTGGTCAGCCGGGTGCCGTCCCACTGCAGGGCGTCGCCGCGCCGCGCATCGCCTATCGTCACCGCGCCGCTCGAAAGGTCGACGGTGCGGGCGGCCAACTGCTGCGCGGCGAGGCGTTGCGCGAGGGCATCGAGCAGTTGCGGGTCGGGCGCCGGTTCGATCACCAGTTCAAGCGTACCGCCGCATGGCAGACCGAAGCGGGTGGCTTCGTCACGCGTCACCCCGTAGGTCAGCGAAAACGGCGGGCCAGCCGCCATGCCGCCGGAGCGCATGCGCTCGATCAGATCGTCCTCGATGCAACCACCGGAGACCGAGCCGACGATCGCCCCGTCTTCGCGCAGCGCCAGCCACGCACCCGGCGGACGCGGCGCCGAACCCCAGGTTGCGGCCACCGTCACCAGCGCGAATCGCTTGCCGCTTGCCGCCCAGCGCCGGGCCGCGTCGAGCACCTGCAGGTCGATGCTGTCCATCGTCACGCCTTGAGCAGGCCGGATGCGATCGGCAGGCTGCGCAGGCGCTTGCCGGTCGCCGCGGCAATGGCGTTGGCCACAGCGGGCGCCAGCGGCGGGACGGCCGGTTCGCCGATGCCGCTCGGATTGGCCGACGAGGCAACGATGTGCACCTCGACCACCGGCATTTCGGCAACCCGAATCACCGGGTAGTCGTGGAAGTTCGACTGCTCGACCACGCCGTCCTTGAGCGTGATCTGGTTGTGCAACACCGCCGACAGCGCATAGCCGACCGAGCCTTCGACCTGCGCCTTGATGACATCCGGATTGACGGCAACGCCGCAATCGACCGCCACCACCACGCGATCCACCGTGAGACTGCCATCGGCCTTGACCGTGACTTCGGCTACTTCCGCGACAAAGGTGTGGAACGACTCATGCACGGCCACGCCGCGGCCGCGCCGTTCGCCCGACTTGCCGGCAGCCAACGGCTTGCCCCAACCGCCCTGTTCGGCGGCCAGCTTCAAAACCCCGGCATGGCGCGGATGCTTGCCGAGCAGCGCCATGCGGAATTCGACCGGGTCGCGGCCCGCCGCGGCGGCCAGTTCGTCGATGAAAATCTCGGTCGAGAACGCGGTGTGCGTCGACCCGACCGAGCGCCACCACAAGACCGGAACGCCGATGTCGGCCGGCGAATGCAGATCGACCAGCAGGTTCGGAATCTGGTAAGGCAGGTTTGCAGCGCCCTCGACCGAAACGGCGTCGATGCCGTTCTTGACCAGCATCTGCTCGAACGGCGAACCGGCGACGATCGATTGGCCGACCAGTCGATGCGTCCAGCCGACCGGGTTGCCCTTGTCATCGAGCGCCGCCTGCAGCGCATGGTAGAACATCGGCCGGTAATAGCCGGCACGCATATCGTCTTCGCGCAGCCAGACCAGCTTGACCGGCGCGCTGCCGTTGATCGCCTTGACGATCTGCGCGGCCTCCAGCACGTAATCCGAGTCCTTGTTGGCACGACGCCCGAAACCGCCTCCGGCGTAGAGCGAATGGATGGATACCTTCTCAGGCGCCAGTCCGAACACGCCCGCCACGCGCGCCTGATCGAGCGTGTGCATCTGCTCGCCGTTCCACATTTCACAGGTGCCGTCCTGATTCAGGCGCACCACGCAGTTCATCGGCTCCATCGCCGCATGCGCCAGATAGGGAAACTCGAAGTTCGCCTCGATTCTCCGCGCGGCCGTCGACATCGCCTTGTCGGCGTCGCCGTCCTTGCGGGCGACCAGGCCGGGCGATTTCGCCAGATCCTTGTACTTCGCCATGATCTGGTCGCTGCCGAGTTTGAAGGCAGCCGATTCATCCCAGTCGACCGTCAACGCGTCGCGCCCCAGCTTGGCGCTCCAGGTGTCCCTGGCAAGCACCGCCACACCGGTCGGGATCCTGACCACGTCGACGACGCCCTTGACCGCCTTCGCCTTCGTTGCGTCGAAGGACCGCACTTTGGCGCCGAACCGCGGCGCATGGGCGACCACCGCCGTCAACATGCCGGGAAGATGAATGTCCTGGGTGAATACCGCCTTGCCGGTGGTCTTGTCCGCGCTGTCCTTGCGGGCGACGCGCTTGCCGATCAGCTTGAAGTCCTTCGCCTCCTTCAACTTCACTTCAGTCGGCACCGGTTGCCCGGCCGCCGCTTTCGCGAGCTTACCGAAGGTCGCCTTGCGGCCGGATGCCGCGTGCGCGAGCACGCCGTCTGCAACGCTGATCTGGTTCGCGGGGACGTTCCACTGCGCGGCAGCCGCACCCACCAGCATGGCGCGGGCGGAGGCGCCCGCCTTGCGCAATTGCTCCCACGAGTTGGCTATCGCCGTACTGCCGCCGGTGCCCTGCGCCGTACCCCAGAACAGGTTGTTGTATCGCTTGGCGTCGGCCGGCGCGCCTTCGACTCGCACTTGCGTCCACGCGGCGTCGAGTTCCTCGGCCACGATGGTCGCCAGCCCGGTGTAGCTGCCCTGCCCCATTTCGAGGTGTTTGGCGAACACCGTCACCGAATCGTCGGTGCCGATCCGCACGAAGGCATTGGGTTCGAATGTCGCGCCGGCTGCAGGTCTGGCACCGGCCGTCTTTTCAGCCGACGCCGCCGGCAGATAGACGGCCAGCGTGAGCCCGGCCGCACCCTGCATGAAGCGCCGCCTGCTCTGGTTCTCGATGCGAATTTCACTACTATCTGGGATCGGGGCGCGTCTCATGCCAATGACCTCGCGGCTTCGTGAATGGCGGCGCGAATGCGCACGTAGGTCGCACAGCGGCACAGGTTGCCGGCCATCGCCGCGTCGATATCGGCATCGCTCGGCTTGCGGTTCTGCGACAGCAGCGCGACCGCGCTCATGATCTGCCCCGACTGGCAGTAGCCGCACTGCACCACATCGAGCTTTTGCCAGGCGGCCTGCACCGCCTTGCCGACACGCCCGCCGTCGACCGCCTCGATGGTCGTCACCTTCTTCCCGGCGACCGCAGAAAGGGGCGTCGTGCATGAACGCTCCGCCTGGCCGTCAACATGCACCGTGCAGGCACCGCACAGCGCCATGCCGCAACCGTACTTTGTTCCGGTCAATTGCAGGGTATCGCGCAACACCCAAAGCAGCGGCGTAGCCGGATCGGCGTCTACGCGGGTCGCTTTGCCGTTCAATTCGATGGTAATCATCATGTCTCCAGCAAGAATCCCGGCCGGCGGAATCGTTTGGTCCGCCGTGGCCAGCAATGGTTCAGTCGCTATCGTGCATTGGTAATCGAAGCCTTGTTCCGGCAAGCGGCTCAGCGATCGACGTCCACCACCAGCCGGCCGCGCACCTTGCCGGCAACGATGTCCTGCGCGGCGGGGATGGCATCCGCCAGGCCGATCTCGCGCGTCATCGAGTCGAGCAATCCGGTGTCGAGGTCGCTTGCCAGACGCACCCAGGCGAGTTCGCGGCGCGCCTGCGGAACCGTCACGCTATTGACGCCGTAGAGGCAAACCGCGCGCAGGATGAACGGCGCAACGGTTGCCGGAAAGTCCATACCCTGCGCCAGACCGCAGGCGGCCACCGCGCCCTCGGCGCGGGTCGTCGCGCAGGCATTGGCAAGGGTATGGCTGCCGACCGAATCGACGACTCCGGCCCAGCGCTCCCTGCCGAGGGGTTTGCCCGGCGCCGACAATTCTGCCCGATCGATCACGCTGGAAGCCCCGAGCGACTTCAGGTAATCCGTCTCGGCAAGGCGACCGGTCGAAGCGACGACGGTGTGGCCGAGCCGAGACAGCAGGGCGACGGCAATCGAGCCCACGCCGCCCGCAGCGCCGGTGACCAGCACGTCACCGTCCCCGGGCGCGAGCCCGTGGCGCTCCAGCGCCAGCACGCAGAGCATTGCGGTAAAGCCGGCGGTACCGATCGCGGCGCCCTGGCGGACGCTGAATTGCGCCGGCAACGCCACCAGCCAGTCGCCTTTGAGCCGCGCCACTTGTGCCAACCCGCCCCAGTGCGACTCGCCCACGCCCCAGCCGTTGAGTACGACCTTGTCGCCGGGTTTCCACTTGGGATGGGCACTCTTCTCCACGGTTCCCGCAAAATCGATACCCGGAACCATCGGCCAGGCACGGACGATCGGTGACTTGCCGGTGATTGCCAGCCCGTCCTTGAAGTTGATGGTCGAGTAATCGACCCGCACCGTAACGTCGCCGTCCGGCAATCGCGCATCGTCGATTTCCGTGATGCGCGCATCGGTGCCGGTTTCGCCCTTGCTGAGCAGGATTGCCTTGAACATTGCCGCCTCCTTGTCGATCAGGTCCGGCGCAGCGGCGCCAGATAAAAATCCATGAACAAATCGAGCGGCCGGGCGCTGCGCTCGAGCCGGGCGCGCATCACCGCGCCCTCCCAGCCGATCCAGAACACCTCGGCGAGCTTTTTCGCATCCGCAGCCGGGTCGACCTGGCCGAGCGCTTGCGCCTCGCGCAGGCAATCGCCGACCTGCAGCTGCCAGTCCCCGAACACGGCGGCCAGCCGCTTGGCGAACACATCGTGGGCACAGCCGAACTCCTGTCCGAGATTGCCCACCAGACAACCTCGTTTGAACGCGTGCTTGCGCATCCCGCGCCTCGCCTCAACAAGGAAGTTGCCGAAGCGCGCGAGCGGCGGCACGCTCGTGTCGCCGAACAGCCGCGCCAGCTTGTCGGCATGGTGGCGCGCATAGGCGTCGATCACCGCGAGTCCGAACTCTTCCTTGCTGGAAAAGTAGTGATAGAACGACCCCTTTGGCACGCCCACTTCGCGCAAGACCGCATCGATGCCGGTTGCAGCGAATCCATGCTCGGTGAACACGCCGATGCCGGCCTGCACCAGATCGTCGCGGGTCGGACATCGCCCGGCCGGTCGGCCGCGCGGGCGCCGGTCGGCACATTCGCCCGGCGAATCAGACGGAGAAGCGGCCGCGTTCGCGATGGTCGTGGTGCGGGACTTGACAGAATTGCCCATGCGCTTAATTATTAGACCGTTCGTCTAGAAATGCAAGCCGGAAACAGCGTCCGGCCTCGCCGCGACGCCGATCGATTCAGCAATTCTTCAGCGGAGACCGTTGTCCATGCAGCCTGACAGCCCCCTGTTTCAGCCCTTTTCCCTCGGCCCGCTGCGCCTGAGCAGCCGCATCGTCATGGCGCCGCTGACGCGAAACCGCGCGGTCGATGGCAACGTGCCGTCGCCGATGGCGCCGACCTACTATGCACAGCGAGCAGGTGCCGGACTGCAGATAACCGAGGCGACCCAAGTCTGCCCCGAAGGGCAAGGTTACCCGCGAACGCCGGGCATCCATTCGGCCGAACAGGTTGCCGGCTGGAAGAAAGTGACCGACGCAGTCCATGCCGCGGGCGGGCACATTTTCCTGCAGCTCTGGCACGTCGGCCGCATCTCGCATTCGTCGCTGCAGCCCGGCGGCCAATTGCCGGTCGCGCCGTCGGCGTTGCGTCCGTCCGGCAGCGCGGTCACTCTTTCGGGCCTGGTTCCGTTCGAGACGCCGCGCGCCCTCGTCACGGACGAGTTGCCGGGTATCGTCGAGCAGTACCGCACCGGTGCGCGCAACGCACTGGCTGCCGGATTCGACGGCGTCGAGGTGCATGGCGCAAACGGTTACCTGCTCGACCAGTTCCTGCGCGATTCGACCAACCAGCGCGCCGACGCGTATGGCGGCACGCTGGAGAACCGCGCCCGCCTGCTGTTCGAGGTGCTCGACGCGGCGATCTCGGTGTGGGGCGCGCCGCGCGTCGGCGTGCGCATCTCGCCGGTGAGCCGCTTCAACGACATCCGCGACAACGATCCGCAGGCGACTTTCGGCTACGTGGCGGCGCGCGCCTCCGCGCTCGGGCTCGCCTATCTGCATGTGCTGGAAGGCGAACCCGGCGCGGACTCCGCGCAGTTGCAGCCCTTCGACTATGCCCGGCTGCGTGCGGCATTTGCCGGACCGTACATGGCCAACTGCGGTTACGACCGGTCGCGCGCCCTGGCCGCGGTTGCCGGCGGCGCGGCCGATCTGATCGCGTTCGGCAAGGACTTCATCTCGAACCCCGACCTGGTGGAACGCTTGAAGCGCAACGCCCCGCTCAACGCCTGGGATGCCGACACCTTCTATTCGGGCGAGGAAAAGGGCTATATCGACTATCCGCCGCTCCCCGCATCGTGGGCGCCTCTATAATCGACCCGTCGAAACCTCTCACGGAAGCGCCATGCGATTCGAAGGCACCCAGGAATACGTCGCCACGCCGGACCTGATGCTGGCGGTAAACGCCGCGATCACGCTGCAACGCCCGCTGCTGATCAAGGGCGAGCCGGGCACCGGCAAGACCATGCTGGCCGAGCAGGTGGCCTCGGCGCTCGGCCTGCCGTTGCTGCAATGGCATATCAAGTCGACCACCAAGGCGCAGCACGGCCTGTACGAGTACGACGCGGTAAACCGCCTGCGCGATTCGCAACTCGGCGATGAGAAGGTGCGCGACATCGCCAATTACATCGTCAAGGGCCCGCTCTGGGAGGCCTTCGAGTCCGCGCAACCGACGGTGGTCCTGATCGACGAGGTGGACAAGGCGGATATCGAGTTTCCCAACGACCTGCTGCGCGAGCTCGACCGCATGGAGTTCTACTGCTACGAGACGCACACGCTGGTCAAGGCCCGGCAGCGCCCGCTGGTGTTCATCACGTCGAACAACGAGAAGGAATTGCCGGATGCCTTTCTGCGCCGTTGCTTCTTCCACTACATCAAGTTTCCCGACCGCGAGACGATGCAGAAGATCGTCGACGTGCACTACCCGGGCTTGAAGAAGGCGCTGCTGCGCGAAGCCCTCGAGGTGTTCTTCTCCCTGCGCGAAATTCCCGGGCTGAAGAAGAAGCCGTCCACCTCCGAACTCATCGACTGGCTCAAGCTGCTGGTGGCCGAGGACATTCCGCCCGAGGCGCTGCACAGCGACGACAAGAAGAAGACGCTGCCGCCGCTGCATGGCGCGCTGCTCAAGAACGAGCAGGACGTGCACCTGTTCGAGCGCCTGATCTTCATGGCCAGGCAGGGGCGCTGAACGCCGCGCGGCAGCGATGCTGATCGAGTTTTTTCTGCACTTGAAGTCGCACAAGCTGCCGGTATCGACACGCGAGTACCTCGATCTGCTGGCGGCCATGCAGGCCCGCGTCGCCTCGCACAGCATCGACGACTTCTATTTCCTGTCGCGCGCGCTGCTGGTCAAGGACGAGACCCACTACGACCGTTACGACCGGGCCTTCGGCGAGTACTTCAAGGGCGTGCAGCAGATTCCCGGCCTGGCGGCCGAGATACCTGAAGAGTGGCTCAAACTTCTGGCGAAGAAGCATCTGACGCCCGAAGACAAGGCACGATTGGAGAAACTCGGCTGGGACAAGCTGATGGAGGAATTCCGCAAGCGCCTGGCCGAGCAGAAAGGTCGCCATGCCGGCGGCAACAAATGGATCGGCACCGGCGGCACCTCGCCGTTCGGCAATGCCGGCTACCATCCCGAAGGCATTCGCGTCGGCGGCGAGTCGGCGGGCAATCGTACCGCGATCAAGGTCTGGGAACAGCGCGAGTTCCGCAACCTCGACGACACGCTCGAGCTGGGCACGCGCAACATCAAGCTGGCGCTGCGCCGGCTGCGGCAGTTCGCGCGCGAAGGCGCGGCCGACGAACTCGACCTCGACGGCACGATCGACGCCACCGCGCGCAACGCCGGCTGGCTCGACCTGATGATGCGTCCGGAGCGCCACAACGCGGTGAAGGTGCTGCTGTTCCTCGATGTCGGCGGATCGATGGAGGACCACGTCCGGGTTTGCGAGGAACTGTTCTCGGCCTGCCGCAGCGAGTTCAAGCACCTCGAGTATTTCTATTTCCACAACTGCGTCTATGAAGCGGTGTGGCAGGACAGCCGCCGCCGCTGGAGCGAGCGCATCGCCACGGCCGACCTGATGCACAAGTACGGCCCGGACTATCGCCTGATCTTCGTCGGCGATGCGACGATGAGCCCCTACGAAATCCTCCAGCCCTACGGCAGCGTCGAAACCATGAACGAGGAAGCCGGCGCGGTATGGCTGCGGCGGATGCTCGACACCTGGCCTTCGGCCTGCTGGCTCAATCCCGAGCCGGAGCGCTCATGGAACTACCGCCAGTCGATTGCGCTGCTGCGCCAGATTCTGGGCGAACGCATGTTTGCGCTCTCGCTCGACGGGTTGACGCGTGCTATGGCGCACCTGTCGAAGAAGCATTGATCGAAAGCCGATACCCGGAGAAACGGGCAATGCCATCCGCCGACCGGCTGCGCCGGTTGACATCCGCCTAACCCTTTCGCATGATCCGCAATCCCGGCTGGCAGCCGGTCGCAAAGCCCTCTCATCCTTCAGAAATGGAGCCGATTCATGTCACGTCGCCTGTCACAGTTTTCAGCCGCGCTCGCCGCCTGTGCGGTTTCAGGCATCGCCTGCGCCCAGATCGCGCTGTTCGAAGGACCGTACTTCGAAGGGCGCGTTTTTCGCAGCGACAACAGCGTGTCGAACCTCTCGGAAGCGGGCTTCAACGACCGCGCCTCGTCGATTGTGGTCGACGGCGGACGCTGGCAGATCTGTGGCGACGCGTATTTCGAGGGGCGCTGCGTGACTCTCGACCCCGGTCGCTATCCGACGCTGCGCGCGCTGGGTCTGGAAAACAGCGTCTCGTCGGTGCGCGATCTCGGCTGGACGCCTGACCGTCGCGGCGGCTGGGGTCGCGATGAGGACAGGCGCTGGGGCGACGAACGTACCTGGGGCGCTGGCAACCGCGCCGTGCTGTTCGCCGGCCGCAACATGTCGGGTCCCGCACATGTGGTCGACCCGCGCGGCGTAGCCAATCTCGAGAGCGTCGGCTTCAACGACCGGGCGATGTCGATGCGTATCGAATCGGGCTACTGGCTGTTTTGCACCGACGCCAACTTCCAGGGCGACTGTCACACCTACGGCCCCGGCGATTACCCGAACCTGCCCAACGGGCAAGACCATCGCCTGTCCTCCGGGCGGCGGGTATCGAGCGACTATCCATACCGGCAGAGCCCGCGCTGGCGTCGTTGACGGCATGCAGTGCGCCCGCCTGCATGCCTGCCCTGGAGGCCGCATGGACAGGCGCTCCGCGGGCAGGCATGCCCGGGAGCGCCATTTCACGCGCCTCCTGGCGTGGCAAAGCCGGAGAGCCAGTATCCATGCGGCTTTCCGGCGTACCCGCTCGCGGAGCGATGTGTGCGCCGACGCCGGCGATCCGCCGCATCGATCGACGCCGATCGAGAGCACGCCGAGGTTCAGCCGTCCTCGTCTACCGCGTGCGCCATCAGCCGCATGTAGCTCTCGTAATAGTCGGCGCGCTCGCGCGTCTCACGGAACAGGTTGCACGCCTGGTTCTTGCAGTACCAGCCGCCGCTCAGGTAGTTGTAGACGATCGACGGCACGTCGTAGTGATGTAGATTGCGGTAACGGACCGGCTTGCCGTTTTCCAGCACGAGGATGCGGTTGTACGCGGTGCTGTCGGCGATGTCGTTCAGGTAGCCGAGCTTCTTGTAGCTGCCGGTACCGTCTTCGAGCGGCGGCAGGTGGTCGCTGATCAGCACGATCAGGCTGTTCGGGTCGAGTTCGATCAAGCGCTCGACATAGGCGGCGATCGCCTCGGTGCGGTAGTAATGCTGGTTGGCAGCCAGCCGCAACTGGTCGTCCTTGTACCTGGCCTTCATGGTTAACACCGGCGGCCGGCGCGTGGCGTCCATGATGTGCGGAAAGTGGCCGTACATCGACAGCACGTAGTTGAGGATCGGCTGGCCCGGATTGTCCTGCAGCGCCTTGCCGACGAACGCCAGGTTCTGCGCGAACAGTTCGCCGTCGAACAGGTATTCCTCGCGCGCCGGCACGTCGGCCACCGAAATGTACGAGTCGCGCTGGCGCGCATACTCGATCGGAAAATAGGTCTCGGCAAAGCCGATTCCGGTATAGGCCTTGACGGCGTTGAAGAAGCTCGGCTTGAAGGCGTTGCTGGCCAGCGTGCGATAACCGGTCTGCTTGAGGATGCCCGGCATGCAGTAGGCCGCCGCGCCGGTAAAGGCGTTGAATTCGATGCTCGACAGCGAGTGAAATGCCGGCACGCCGCACAACACTTCGAACTCGGCCTGCGCGGTGCCGCCGCCGAATACCGGCGACAGCGAATAGCCGATGTTCTTGCCGAAGCGCGCAACGAAATCCGGATGGCGCGGATCGCGCGAATACTGCACGCCCTTGAACAGCGTCGGGTCGATGAAACTTTCCATCACCACCAGATGCACATGGCGGCCCGCGCCGTTGTCGGCCAGCGCGCGCGCCAGGGCTTCTGCCTGCGCGGCGTAGCCCGGCCGGTCGCGGTAGGTGGCGGACTGGGCGAGCGCCACCCGGCGTTGCGCCTCGAAATACAACAGCATCGCGAAGCGGCCGTTGTTCTCGACCGACAGCTCGTCCGACCACACCACGACGTCGGTGCCGATCGAATCGAACGTGGTGACGAACGGCTCGGCGGCGAATTGCGTGCTGGCAGCGAGCAGCAGCGCCGGCACGCAGCCCGCCAGCGCAAGCCGGTATCGATGAACGTCGATGCGCAGCAGCACCAGCAGCCAGGGCAGGAACAGGGTGCCGACCAGCAGCGTCTTGTGCGGCAGCGGCAGCACCTGCAGGAGTTCCGGCAGTTCGTTGAAATTGACGATGCGAAAGACGCTGCCGTAGGCGAGGAAGAAGCCGTCGTACAGGCCATACAGACAAAGCAGCGGCAGTGCCGCCAGCCAGGCCGTCCAGCGGTCCTGCCGCTGAATGGCGTTGAGCAGCCAGTAAAGGTAGAGCAGCAGCGGGCCTTCGAACGGAATGTGGTAAGCGAACGACGACAGCCCGCCCAGCAGTTGCTCGAGCAACGTGAACACCGCAACGAACAGCAGGAATGCCGTGTAGCGATTGAACAGCCAGCGGCGCAGTCTGGGGGAGAGCGTCAACACGCGGTGGGGGACCGGACACTTGCAACAAAAGTGTAATTATCCCTTAACACGCGACCGGGGCGCCGGCCGCCCGGCGCCGCTGCTCAGTGTTGTATCGCTGGCGGGGCCACCTTGAGCACTTCTTCGATTGTGGTCAGGCCGTTGGCCACTTTCATCGCGCCGGAAATGCGCAATGCACGCATGCCTTCGCGGTAGGCCAGGTCGCGCACCGCGGCGACATCGGTGCGCTCGGTGATCAGCTTCTTGATCTCGGGCGACAACAGCATGATCTCGTAGATGCCGATGCGTCCGAGGTAGCCGGTCATGCGGCATTCGAGGCAGCCGACCGGGTGATGGATTTGCGCCGGCTTGCTCGACTTCCACGGCGCGACGAGCTGACTCCACAGTTCTTCGTCTTCGGCGCGCATGCCGCCGGCCCGCTTGCAGTGCGGGCAGAGGGTGCGCACCAGCCGTTGCGCCATCACGCCGAGCACCGTAGCGGTGAGCAGATACGGCGGCACCCCGAGATCGAGCATGCGCGTCACCGCGGTCGGCGAATCGTTGGTATGCAGCGTCGACAGTACCAGGTGGCCGGTGAGTGCGGCCTGGATCGCCATCTCGGCGGTCTCCAGATCGCGTACCTCGCCCACCATGATGATGTCCGGGTCTTGCCGCATCAGCGCGCGCACGCCCTGCGCGAAGCCCATCTCGATCGTATGGTGGACCTGCACCTGGTTGAACGACGGTTCGATCATCTCGATCGGATCTTCGATGGTGCACACGTTGACCTCGGGCACCGCGAGCTGCTTGAGCGTCGAGTAGAGCGTGGTGGTCTTGCCCGAGCCGGTCGGGCCGGTGACCAGGATGATGCCGTTTGCCGCGGTGGTCATCTTGTTCCAGCGCGCGATGTCCTCGTCGGAGAAGCCGAGTTCCTGGAAATCGCGCACCAGCACTTCCGGGTCGAAGATGCGCATCACCAGCTTTTCGCCGAAGGCGGTCGGCAAGGTCGACAACCGCAACTCGACCTCCTGTCCGGCCGGCGTGCGGGTCTTGATGCGGCCGTCCTGCGGGCGGCGCTTCTCCACCACGTCCATGCGACCGAGGATCTTGATTCGCGAAGTCATCGCGTTGAGCACCGGCATCGGAATCTGATAGACCTGATGCAGCACGCCGTCGATGCGAAAGCGCACAATGCCCAGTTCGCGGCGCGGCTCGACGTGGATGTCGCTGGCCCGCTGCTCGAACGCGTACTGCCACAGCCAGTCGACGATATTGACGATGTGCTGGTCGTTGGCGTCGTACTGGCGGTTGGCCTTGCCCAACTCGACCAGCTGCTCGAGATTCGAGATGCCGGAGCCGGCCTCGCCGCTCTTCATCGCCCGCTTGACCGACTTGGCGAGGTTGTAGAACTCGACGATGTAACGCTCGATGATGTGCGGATTGGCGATCACCCGCCGGATATCCTTGCGCAGGATCGGCCGCAGTTCCTTCTCCCACTCGCGCACGAAGGGCTCGGCGGTGGCGATCACCACGTCGCGCGCGGTCACCTCCACCGGCAGGATGCGAAAGCGCGTCGCGTAGGCGTTCGACATGACATCGGTCACCGCCGAGAAGTCCACCTTGAGCGGGTCGATGTGGTAGTACGGCAGGCCGCAGCGTCCGGCCAGCCACTCGGTCAGTTCATCGAGCGTCAGCAACCGGTGCGGCGGTTTGGCGGATTTCCACTTCTGCTCCGCGAGGCTGACCAGCGGATGGGTGTCGCCGCGAAAATAACGCCGCTCGTGTTTTAGCCGGGCGCCGTCCTCGGCAGAGACCAGCCCGTCGGCGATCAGCAGGTCGAGCACTTCCGGCAGGGCAAGCCTGCGCTCGAGATCGTCCGCTTTCTGTGGCACCTGATTCATGTCGCGCCTTGTCCCGGGTCAAGAGACGAACTATAGCGCGAGCATGGCGGCTGACTCAACGGCGCGTACAGTCATTCGGCAAGGATATCGCCGCCCGCCAGAGTGCGAGCTTGCCGGCAAAGGCCATCGTGTACGCCGGGCTCGACGAGGGCAGCACACAGGTGTCGAACCCCTGCGAGGCAAGGCGGGGCGCGAAGCGGGCGGCGGTCTTGCCGTTGAAACACACGCGCCGCAGCCGCTCGGCCACGCGGGTCACGGCCGCGAAATCGTTGGGCTGCGCGGCGCGTATCGCGGTATCGAGGCTGCCGTCGCGCCGGCAAATCCGATACACATCCCACACGCCGATTCCGGCGGCCAGCAGCGCACGCTGTTTCCCGGCGTAGTCGAGTTCGGGCAGCGGAAGCTCGAGCACCGCGCCCAGCAGGCGCCAGAACTGGTTCTGCGGATGGGCGTAATAGCGCTGCGCGGCGAGCGAGGCCGGCGACGGAAAGCTGCCGAGAATCAGCACCCGCACGCCGGCATCGACAATCGGCGGCAGGCCGGCCAAGCGCCGGGCGCCGTCGGCCTGCATGGCATCAGCCGGGCAGGATGATGCGCGAGGCCTCGCCCGCCATTTCCAGCATCAACTGGTTGATGCGCTTGACGAAACCTGCCGGGTCGTCGAGCTGGCCGCCCTCGGCCAGCAGCGCCTGGTCGAACAGCACCGCCGCCCAGTCGTCGAAATGCGCCTGCTCGTCCTTGAGCCGCAGCACCACCGGATGCTCGGGGTTGATTTCCAGGATCGGCTTGGACGCCGGCGCATTCTGGCCGGCCGCCTTGAGCATGCGCTGCAGATTGCCGCTCATGTCGAATTCGTCGGCCACCAGGCACGCGGGCGAGCCGGTCAGGCGATGGGTGACGCGCACTTCCTTGACCCGCTCGCCGAGCGAGGTCTTGATGCGCTCGATCAGCGGCTTGAGCTCGCCGGCCTTTTCTTCCTGCGCCTTCTTTTCCGCTTCATCCTCGAGCTTGCCCAGATCGAGCCCGCCCTTTGCCACCGAAACCAGGTGCTTGCCGTCGAACTCGGTCAGATGCCCGACCACCCACTCGTCCACCCGTTCCGAAAGCAGCAGCACCTCCACGCCCTTCTTGCGGAAAATCTCGAGATGCGGGCTGCTCTTGGCGGCGTTGAAGCTGTCGGCGGTGACGTAGTAGATCTTGTCCTGGCCTTCCTTCATGCGCGAGACATAATCGGCGAGCGAGACGGTCTCCTCGGCGGTATCGGCCCGGGTCGAGGCGAAGCGCATCAGGCCGGCAATCTTGTCCTTGTTGGCACGGTCTTCGCCGATGCCCTCCTTGAGCGCCCTGCCGAACTCGCCCCAGAACTTGGCGTAGTCCTCCTTGCGGTTTTCGGCGAGATCTTCCAGGAGGCCGAGCACCTTCTTGGTGCAGCCGTTGCGGATCGCCTCGATGTCCTTGGACTCCTGCAGGATCTCGCGCGAGATGTTGAGCGGCAGGTCGTTCGAATCGACCACCCCGCGCACGAAGCGCAGGTAGAGCGGCATCAGTTGCTCGGCGTCGTCCATGATGAACACGCGGCGCACGTAGAGCTTGATGCCGTGGCGCGCATTGCGGTCCCACAGGTCGAACGGCGCATGGGCCGGAATGTAGAGGAGCTGCGTGTATTCCTGGCGGCCCTCGACCCGGGCGTGGGTCCACGCCAGCGGCTCGTCGAAGTCGTGACCGACGTGTTTGTAAAACGCCTTGTACTGCTCCTCGGTGATCTCGCTCTTGGGCCGGGACCACAGCGCGCTGGCCTGATTGACCGTCTCCAGCTCGTCGGTGAGCTTCTGCGCCTTGGCCTGCTCGTCCCATTTTTCCTTGTACATCTGGATCGGCTGGACGATGTGATCGGAGTACTTGCGGATGATGTCGCGCAGCTTCCAGCCGGAGAGCAGGTCGGACTGGTCGGCGCCTTCGCCGCTGCGCAGATGCAGCGTGATTTCGGTGCCGCGGCCCGGCTTGTCGACGGCCTCGATGCTGAATTCGCCGCCGCCGTCGGAGACCCACTTGACGCCCTCGCCCGCTGCCAGGCCGGCGCGGCGGGTCAGCACCGTGACCTTGTCGGCGACGATGAACGACGAGTAGAAGCCGACGCCGAACTGGCCGATCAGGTTGGCGTCCTTCTGCTGGTCGCCCGAGAGCTTGCCGAAGAATTCGCGGGTGCCGCTCTTGGCGATGGTGCCGAGGTTGCTGATCACCTCGTCGCGGCTCATGCCGATGCCGTTGTCGGCGATGGTGATGGTGCGCGCGTCCTTGTCGAAGGCGATGCGAATCTTCAGTTCCGAATCGGCCTCGAACAGGCCCGGATTGTCGAGCGCCTCGAAGCGCAGTTTGTCGCAGGCATCCGAGGCGTTCGAGATCAGCTCGCGCAGGAAAATCTCGCGGTTGCTGTAGAGCGAGTGGATCATCAGGTGCAGCAGCTGCTTCACCTCGGTCTGAAAGGCCATCGTCTGGCCGGCGGGATTCTGGGTCGTGGTTTCCATGAGTCGAGTCCGTTATCTGGTCGTGGCAGGAAGGTGCCGCGCAAGCGACAACCACGGGATATTGAGGCACCGGCAGCGATTTCAACCCCCGGCGGACACCTGCCCTGGAAGCCGCATCCACAGGCGTTCTACAAGGTGCCTGCCTGCATATGTCCGTGGATAGGCGCTCTCCGCGGCGCCTATTTGAAGAGCGCCTATCCATGCGGATTCCAGGCCGGTTCATGGTTGTGAGCCACCACAGCCAATTCATCGACCGCCTGAGGGTGGCGGATAGGGAAGGCTTTCACCAGCAGGGCCGCGTGCATCGACGTGGCGGTAGGCGCGGTGCGCAATCTGCCCGGGCAAGCTACCCGCCAAGCGCCGGGTATCGCTGTCACGCGCGCTCGCGCGGCCGGTCGAACACCTGGACTGCGGGGCTGAGCGCCGTCGTCCGGCGCTTTACTCGCCGTAGCGGATGTCGACGATCTCGATTTCGCGCGGGCCGGCAGGGCTCTGGAAGCGCACGCTGTCGCCCTCGCGCGCTTTCAACAGCGCGCGCGCCAGCGGCGAAATCCAGCTGATGCGCCCGGCCGAAGCGTCGGCCTCATCCACGCCGACGATCTGATAGGTCTCCTCGGCGCTGCCGGCGCTGTCGGCGATCCTTACCGTGGCGCCGAAAAACACCTGGTCGGTGTTCTCCTGCTGCGCCGGATCGACCACCGTCGCCGACTCGAGGCGCTTGATCAGGAAGCGGATGCGCCGGTCCATTTCGCGCAGGCGCTTCTTGCCGTAGATGTAGTCGCCGTTTTCCGAGCGGTCGCCGTTGGAGGCCGCCCACGACACCACCTGCACCAGTGCCGGCCGCTCGGTTTTGAGCAGCAGATCCAGCTCGGCCTTGAGGGTGGCCCAGCCGCCGCGTGTCATGTAGTTGTGCGAGCCGGGCGGCAAGGCCGGCGCCTGCTCGAAATCGTCGTCGTCCTCGTCGGATTCCTTGACGAACGCCTTGCTCACGGCATGCTCCGCCTCTGCAGTGATTCGAGCTTCCGATGGTAGAGCGCGCGCCGGTGCGCCGCAAGCGGCTGCGGCGTTCAGTCGGCGTTCAGTGATAGATCGCCGGCTGGGTCAGCAGTGCGCCGTACTGGTCGATGAAGCCTTCGAAATCGCTCTCGCCCTCCGAGGCTTCGACGATGCTGGAAAACTCGCGCCGGAAACGCTGGGCAGTCTCGTCGCGCATCAGCATTCCCAGGCCCTTGCGCTTGTCGATCACTTCCACCGCATCGAGCTGCGGGTAATCGACCACGTAGAGAACCGGATTGTTGAATACAATGCGCATCACAAATTCCTCGACCAGTGAGCGTTGCAGCGGGTTGCCGCACGCCATGGCCTGCAGGTGGGGGCGTGCCGGGCAGGATCAAGTGGCCGGCGGATGGGGAGCGGCTGTTGTCTTTCCGGAGTCTGGCGCATACCATAATCTTTGAGACTTGCCGATCCGCCGGCCACAAGCCTTAACGGATGAATCGCGACGGAACTTTAATGTTTTTTAATCGACGCCGTCCGGCAGCGGACGGCCCCAGCTTCCGGACCGATGGAACACTCCCAACAACCGGCTGAACTGCGCGCCAAGCTGCATGCGCTGCAGGTGGAACACCGCGATCTGGATCAGGTTATCAACCAGTTGCAGGCCTCGCCGCCACCCGACGTGTTGATGCTGCGGCGACTGAAAAAGCGCAAACTGCTGCTCAAGGACAAGATCTTTGCGCTTGAGCGCATGCTCGAACCTGACGAGTCGGCGTAGACCGGCTGACCAATGCGGCACGCGACCGCACTCGATGTCATCCCCATCGCCCGTGTCCGGCATCCCGGACAAGGGACGCAACCATAACAAGACCGAATGACCGGGGCAGTGCAGCCCAGTGTGTCGCGCCATGGCCCGCGCCGGGCGGCCGGCAGCGAAGCGACAGGCGCAACGGGGGGAGTAGCGATGGGCGAATCGGTAGACGATCATCAGTCCGAAGACGGCGGCGGCCTGCCGTTTCCGCGCATCCGGGATGTGGGCTTTGCGGCACCCTTTCACTGGCTCTCCAAGGGGCTCGACGACCTCAAGGCCGCGCCCGGTCCGAGCCTGTTCTACGGCGTCTGTTTCGCGCTGATGGGCTTTCTGATCAGCGTGGTATTCCGCCACGCCTATGCCTATGTCTCGTCGCTGGTGTCCGGCTTCCTGCTGATCGGGCCGTTCCTCGCGCTCGGCCTCTACGAGTTGTCGCGCCGACGCGAGCGCGGCGAGTCGCTGCAACTAAAGCCCACGCTGACGGCCTGGCGCCGCAACGCCGGCAGCATCGGTGTGTACTCGGTAATCATCGTCGTCATCTTCCTGGTGTGGGCACGCGCCTCGCTGGTGATCTTCGCCCTGTTCTACACCGCGGAGATGCCTACCGTCAGCGGCTTCATGCAGCAGGTGGTATCGCTCGAGAACCTCGAGTTCATCGTGGTCTATTGCGCGGTCGGACTGCTGTTCGCATCGATCGTCTTCGCCGTCAGCGTGGTGTCGATCCCGCTGATGCTCGACCGCGGCCAGGATGCGGTCACCTCGATGATCGCCAGCACCTACGCGCTGATCCGCAATTTCCCCCAGGTGTCGCTGTGGGCGGTCGTCGTGGTGGCGCTGACCGCGGTGGGCTTTGCCACCTTCTTTTTCGGCCTGATCGTGCTGACGCCGATTCTCGGGCACGCCACCTGGCACGCTTACCGCGACCTGGTGGAGCCGCAGGCGCCAACGGCGCACTGATCAGTCGGCAAGTTCCAGCAGCACCGGCTGGTGGTCCGACGCATCGGTCTGCTGATTCACGCGCAGCGCGGCAACCCGTTCACACAAATCCTCGCTGATGCAAACGTAGTCGCAGCAGAACGGCTGGTCGGGCCAGTCGGCGCCGTGCAGACCCACCGTGTGGGCGTGCGCCGCGCCCGGATGCGCTATCTGCCAGGCATCGCGCCAGGCCGGCGTGCCGTCGGCGAACGGTGCCAGCAAATGCGCATGCTCGGGCGCGTCCGGCGGATAGTTGAAGTCGCCGCACAGCAGCGCACTGGCCGGCCGCGGCAGCACGGCAAAGGTCGGGTCGCTGGCGCCACCCGCCTTGTCCGGTCGCGGCCGGCGCGCATGAGCACAGGCCGACTGGTGCAGCGCGCGCAGTGCCGCCACCTGCTGCGCACGCTGCACCGCCGAGTAGTACTCGAGGTGTGTGGTCAGGATACGCAACGGGCCGCGCGGCGCCTGCACCACCACTTCGACGCATAACCGTTGCATGCTCGGCGCGGCCGGGTCCGCCGGCCATGGCAGCAGATGGCGCCACACCTGCAGCGCCGGCAGCCGCGAGACGATCAGGTTGCCGAACCGGCTGCGCCCGCCGCGCCCGTCCGGCAGATCGCTGCCGACGCCGAAGTGCGCCGAATAGCCGGGAAAAGCGGCCGAGAGCAGCGCCACCTGGTCTTCGCCGCGCGAACCGGCCAGGCCGGGGAAGTTGATCGCCACTTCCTGCAGGCACAGCAGGTCGGCATCGGCAGTTTCACGCAGCACGCGGGCGATCCGATCGAGGTCCACCCGCCCATCGCAGCCGCGGCCCCACTGGATGTTCCAGGTGATCAATCGCATTGCTTCGCTCCCTGCCGGACGACGCGATCTCAGCCCTGCGGATCGGGCACGAAACGGCCGGGAAACGGGTCCGGACGCGGCGCCGAGTAGCGCGGTTCGCGCGGCACGATGCCGCGGGCAAGCAGATTCTGATAGGAATCGTAGTAGATCACCACCGTTTCGGCCGGCCCGCTGCTGGCGCGGCGAAATTCGGTGTAGCGGGTCGGATCGTGCTCGCGCGCGCCATGGCCGGTACCCAGCCGTTCGCTTTCCGCCGGCATGCGCGCCATCGCGTCGCTCGACGGCCCGGGCGCCGCGGCACCTGCCGACTCGTTGGCCGTCGCGCCCGCCGGCGCGGCACGCTTGGCGCGGCCGACCGCCGGCGCATCCTGGCGCCACACCTCGGGAACCGGCGCCTCGCGGAACACCGCTACGCCGATCACGCCGACATTGTCCGGCCGCCCGGTGCGCGCGGCGTAGCTGTCCGACAATCGGGTGAAAGTGAATTGGGCGACCTCATCGAGGCTCTTGCGCCAGCCGCGCACTTCGGCCGACTGGCCGCCGCTCAGCACATAGCCCGACTGGCGCGCGGCCGCGGTTTCGCCGCTCACCGCATTGACGCCGTCTACCGACAGCACCGCCAGCAGCCGGCCGCCGCTGCGGTTGACCATTCGCACCGCATAGGCCTCGCCGGGATTGCCGGCCACCCACAGGCGTCCGTCATGGCGCCACGATGGCAGCACGCGGCCATCGCCGCGGGCCACGACTTCCACCTCGAGCAGGGCCGAGGCTGCAACAGTGTGTGACAATGCGCCGGCAGCCAGGGCAAATGCCAGGCGGGCAAGCAACTTGTTCATGGTTTTCTCCGCAAGATCGGGCAAGATTGCAGGGGAAGAAACGCTATCCGCGACAGATCGGGGTTAAGTCGCACCTGCGGTCGGGCGCAAGAGGCCGCGCCGAACGCGCAGCCGGGCGGATTCGGTTTTCCGACACAAGAACAGCCATGCGCCGGACAGCATGTCCGGCCACTATGCAATGCCGATGCGTCTGCTGCGCCAATACCTGATGCCCGAATCCGCCCAGGCCGATCACCCGCCGCTGACGCCCGATGCGCTGCGCGCCTGGATCGCGGCGCTGCCGCTCAACCGCCCGCTGGAGGCCGCCGGCGCCATTGCCGACCAGGCGGCACGGGTGCGTCGGCGCGAGGCCAACGTGCGCGCCCGCATCCGCCTCTACGACCTGCTCTACGACGTGGCCGGCCAGGTGCTGCCGCAAATCGAGGAGAAACTCGGCCGCGCCAGCCTGCCGCTGTCGCCGCAGGCCGATGCGCTGATCGAGCAGGCCAATCGCCTGCTCAAGGAGTTCGGCCATGGCTACGCGTCGATCGCCGCCGAGGTGTCGGGCAAATGGCTCGGGCTGGGCTTTGCCAAACCCTTGCGGGTGGCCACCCTGCGCGGCCTGGCCTCGCATGCGCGGCGGCTGATGCTGGCCTACCGCGCCTACGCCGGCGGCTCGCGCTCGGCATGGAACTCGATGCACCGGCTTTACCGCATCGCGCGCGATGGCGGCTTCGCGGTCGATCAGATCGACAACGGGTTCACCGTCGAACAGATCTACCTGCGCGCCCTGCTGATGGCCTTTGCCGATCCGGCCCGGCTGCGCGCCGGCGAACTCGACCGCGTGCGCTTCTACATCGAACGCTACGGCCAACTGGCCGTGCTCGGCGATCCGGCCGGCGCGCTCACCGGCAAGGCGGCCAGCGGCGGCCTGTTCTTGGTCCGCCAGAACACGGGCAACGCCGGCCGCTCGCTGGTCAAATGGCATGACCTGAAAGTACAGCCGGACGATCTGATCGTCGATTGCACGGCGCTGATCGGCAAGGTGGCCGAGCATGTGCGCGGCCTAGAAGCCAACATCGTCCCGGCGCGGCTCGGCCTGCCGCTAGTGGCGCGCCAGCCGCAATACCTGGCGATGCTCAAGTCGATGATGGCCGGTTGGGGCGCGCCGGCCATGCGCCGCTTCCACCGCGCGCGCTTTCATCCGCGGGTGGACCTGGCGGCCGGTTTCGAGGCGGCATGGCGCTTTCTCGACGGTCCGGCCTATCGCCGGCGGCACAACGAACGCGGCGAACCGGAAAGCCCGGCCGGCCAGGTTTCCGAATGGGCGATCCTCAACGAAAGCGCGAGCGGCTTCGCCCTGCGCCTGGTTGCCGACGGCACGATGGAAGTGCGGGTCGGCGAACTGGTGGCGATGCGCCCGCACGATCGCGGCACCGTCCAGGCCTGCCTGGCCCGCCGCGCGCTCTCTGCCAAGGGCAGCAAACTGGTGATGGGGCTGGAAGCGCTGGCCTCGCGGCCGTTGGCGATCACCATTGCGCTGCCCGACCCGCAAGCGCTGCGGCGCGGCGAAAGCGGGCCGATGCGCCAGGTGCGCGCCATCCTGCTGCTGAAGTTGCCGAGCCAGAAGAACGCGCCGGCGCTGCTCGCCGCCCATGACGAGGTGTGGCCGGGTATCGAATTCACCGTCACCAACCGCGGCCGCCAGACGCGCCTGCGGGTCGCCCGGCGGCTGGAGAAAACCGCCAGCGCCGAGCTTTACCTGCTAGAACGCGGCGGCACGTAACGGGCACAGTCGCCCCGAACCACCTGCCCTGCGGACCGCATTGAATGGCGATCTACAGGCACACCAAGCTGCGATGCCCGTGGTTATTTGCTGTGCGGCTAGGCACCTCGCAGATGCCCTATCCATGCGGCTTGCAGGCCGGTGCGTCGACGATCAGCGCAAGTCCTCGGGCACCGGAAAATCCGGATAGCGGGCACGCAGCCGCGCCAGCGACTCGCGCCACTCGGCCTCGCGGCCGGCGCGCTTCAGCTCGCGTATCTCCGCCAGCCAGGCCTCCGGCGAGAGCGCCGCGCCGCTGTCGACGCGCAGTTTCGGCCGGCTTTCCCGTTCCAGCGCGTCGCGGCTGCGTGACGCCGGCTCGGCGGTCATTGGCGCGGCTGCCGGCGCTGCGGGTGCCGCCTCGCGCATCTGGCGCGATCGTCGCTCGTCCTCGCCGGGCGGCTTTGCCGGCGTAGGTGCGCGCCCGGCCGCGGCGCCCGAGGCCGTCGCGGCTTCGTTCGCCGCGTCCATCGCCGGGGCGGCGGCAGGCGCAACCGGGGCGGCCGGGGCGGCCGACGGAAACGCCTGCGGCAGCGGCTTTGCGGCGGCCTTTTCGCTCGGCGGCGGCGCCTCGTCTTTGTGCAATGGCGCGGCTGATTGTTCCACCGGCTTTTCCGCCGCCTTCGGCTTGCTGTGCGGCGCAGGCGGCGCATCGACCCGGTTCGACGCGGGCGCGGCGGTCGGCGCTTCGCGGCTGGACCGTGCCGGTTGCCCATCCCGCTGCGCCGTATCCGGGCGCGGCAGCGGCGCTTGCGCCGGCGCAGAAGCCGGGGCCGCAGGCGCCGCGGGTGCCGCCGGTGTCGGCGGCGGCGGCGCCGGCACCTGGCGCGGTGCCGCGGCCGGCACCGGCGCACCGAGCTTCTGCTGTTCGTCATGCACCATCAGCGTCAGCGTGCCGCTGACCAGCAGCAGCGCCGCCACCGACACCGGCACCATCATTCGGCGCCACCACGCAAGCGGGCGTGCGGTTCGGCGCGGTGCGGCGATCGCCTGGCGCGCCGCGGCGAGGATGCGCGCATCCAGCGCTGCCGGCGGGCCGGCGCGCGCCGCCGCCTGCTCGCGATAGGCGCGCGAGAGCGCCTCGTCGCGCGGCAGTGCGTCCGCATCGCCGGGGCGCCGCGGCTCTCGCGTGCTCATGTGGATGTCCTCATCGCCAATCCCGCAGTCCCTCGCGCAGCTTGCCCAGCGCATAGCGCATGCGGCTCTTGGCCGTCTCGCGGTTTACGCCGGTGATGCTGGCGATCTCTTCTAGCGTCATGTCGGTTTCCTGCGCCAGCAGAAAAGTCTCGCGCTGCGGCGCCGGCAGCGCCTCGATCTGGCGCACCAGCGCGGCGCCGAGGCGCTGGCGCTCGAGGTCGTTGTGCGGCTCCTGCAGCGGGCTGCCGGCAAGCGAATCGAGCGGATCGTCCGCCTCGTCGTCGTCGGGCGCAGCGCTCGCCGCCGGCGTGCGGGCGCCGGCGCGCCAGTGATCGACCAGCCGGTTGTGGGCGATCCGGAACAGCCAGGTGGTAAATTTGGCGCTGACTTCGTAACCGTCGCGGGCGTTGATCACCTTGAGCCAGATGTCCTGATACAGTTCCTCGGCGATCGCGTTCGAGCCGCACTGATGGGTGAGCCAGCGGTAAAGCCGGCTGCGGTGGCGCTGGTAGAGCAACTCGAAAGCCCCGGCGTCGCCATCGCGATAGGCCAGCATCAGGGCTTCGTCACTGCGCTCGACATCCATGGCGCGCAAGTGTAGCCGAAGCACTCGCACGCAGGATTGAACGCCCGCGCCGGCCGATCGGGGTCACCCCGGCGCAACCAATTTGCGCGCGGGCGATCCGACCCGGCAGGTGTACCGCAGAGAAACACCGGAGAAAGCCATGAAAAGACTGCTCGCCGCCCTGCTGCTGTGCGCCTGCACCGCAGCCCCGGCGCACAACCCGCCGATCGAGCGCCTCAAGCTGCCGCCGGGTTTCGCCATCGAGTTGTGGGCCAAAGTGCCCGAGCCGCGCGCGATGGCGCTCGGCGAGCGCAACACGCTGTTCGTCGGCTCGCGCGGCGCGGGCAGGGTGCATGCCGTGAAGTACGACGCCACCTACCGCGCCGGCGCCGTGACGCGGATCGCCGAGCGCCTCGAGATGCCGGTCGGGGTGGCCTTTCGCGACGGCGCGCTGTATGTCTCGGCGGTCAGCCGCATCCTGCGCTTCGACGACATCGAGGCCCGCCTCGCCGCGCCGCCCAAGCCGGTCGTGGTGACCGACCGGCTGCCCAGGGAAACCCACCACGGCTGGAAGTTCATCGCCTTCGGACCCGACGGCAAGCTCTACGTACCGGTCGGCGCGCCTTGCAACGTGTGCGACCGCGACGCCGACGGCTACGCCAACATCATGCGCATGAACGGCGACGGCAGCGCGCCCGAGATCTACGCCCGCGGCGTGCGCAACAGCGTCGGCTTCGACTGGCACCCGCAAACGAAGTCGCTGTGGTTCACCGACAACGGCCGCGACTGGATGGGCGACGACATGCCGTCCTGTGAACTCAACCACGCGCCGCGCGCGGCGATGCATTTCGGCTTTCCGTTCTGCCACGCCGGCACGCTGGCCGACCCCGAATTCGGCAGGCAGCGCGCCTGCACCGAGTTCACCCCGCCGGCGCAGAACCTCGGCCCGCATGTGGCGCCGCTGGGCATGCGCTTTTACAGCGGCGGCATGTTTCCGGCGGACTACCGCAACGCGATCTTCATCGCCTTGCACGGCTCGTGGAACCGCTCGAAGAAAAGCGGCTACCAGGTGATGGTGGCCCACCTCGAAGGCGACCGCGTGGTGCGTTACGAACCTTTCATCCGCGGCTGGCTCGACGGCGAATCGAACTGGGGCCGGCCGGCCGACGTGCTGGTGCTGCCCGACGGCTCGCTGCTGGTTGCCGACGACCAGGCCGACGCGATTTATCGCGTCACCTACCGGCGGTGAACTGAGCGCCCGGCGCGCGCGGCAGCGGCTATCATTGTTTAATGGGACACTCGCATCCGCACCGTCGGGCCAGCCATCACGCGCATCATGAACACCACGCTCATGATGCGGCCGACCGGCATTCGCACGGGTCGGCGCCTTCGTCGCAGCGCACCCTGATCGCGGCATTGACGCTCACCCTGGCCTTCGCCGCGGTCGAGGCGGTCGCCGGCTGGCTGGCCGGATCGCTCGCGCTGATGTCGGACGCCGGCCACATGGTCACCGATTCGCTCTCGCTCGGTGTGGCGCTGATCGCCGCCACCATTGCACTGCGGCCACCGTCGGCGCGCATGTCCTACGGCTATTCGCGGGTCGAGGTGCTGGCTGCGCTGTTCAATGCCGGCTTCATGGTCGCGGTGATCCTGCTGATCGGCTGGAATGCCGTCCTGCGCCTGCGCGCACCGCAGCCGGTCGACGGGCAGACCGTGCTGTGGATCGCCGCGCTGGGGCTGGGCGTGAATCTGCTGGTGGCATGGGTACTGTCGCGCGGCGGCGATCATAAGCACAACCTCAACACCCGCGGCGCACTGATCCATGTGCTGGGCGATGCGCTCGGCTCGGTGGCGGCGCTGATCGCCGGCGCGGTGATCCATTTCACCGGCTGGACGCCGATCGACCCGCTGCTGTCGATCGGTATCTGCGCGCTGATTGCAGGCTCGACCTGGCGGCTCGCGCGCGAGGCCATCCATACCTTGATGGAAGGCGTGCCGGGCAGCATGTCGATCGCCGACGTGGGCCGGCGCATGGCGCGTGTCGATGGCGTCATCGAGGTCCATGATCTTCACATCTGGTCGATGGATTCGCGCAGCCCTGCACTCTCGGCGCATGTCACCGTGACCGACCTGGCCGACTGGCCGCGGCAACTGGTCGAGTTGCGCGCGCTGCTCGAGCGCGACTTCGCCATCGGCCACGCCACGCTGCAGGTCGAGACCCCGCGTCACGCCACGGTTCTGGTTCGCGACATTGCCGGCCGCGGCAGATTGCACTGACCGCCGGCTTCAGCCGCCGGACAGCAGGGCGGGCTTCGTACTCATCAGCAGGAATACCAGCAGCATCGCGACGAACGCCGGATAACCGAGCCATTCCCAGTGCCGCGCATGACGCCAGTAAGCGGCCGGCAGGTGCTCGCCCGACTCGGCGCAGCGCATGGCGATGTCGCGCATGCTCACTTGCAGCCGCAGCACCGGCAACCAGCAGGCGCCGGCCAGCGCGAACAGCGCCAGCGCGGCGACGATCCAGCCGGTATCGAGCGGCCAGCCGGCAGCCCGCGCCAGCCACCACCCGGACAGCGGCTGGAAGATCACCGCCGGCGTGGTGAACCATTTGTCGGCACGCACCACCAGCCGCGACACCACCGCGATCGCCCGCACCTCGCCGCTGCGGTTGGCGAAGAACAGGTAGAACGCGGTGCCGAAGCCGGTGCCCACCAGCAGCACCGACGACATGATGTGCAGCCATTTGACGGCCAGGTAGGTGTTCATGCGCGCCGAGCCTGTGCCCAAAGTAGCGCGAGCATCGCCAGGATCGGCAGGTTCTTGAGAACCGGGCCGAACGGATGGACCAGGAATGCCGGCATGCGCCAGGCGATCAACAGGCTGTAGAGCGCGACCACGCCCATCTGCGCGAGCCAAAGGCGGCGGCCGGGCCGGATCAGGGTCGCAGCGCCGAGCGCGATATCGAGCCCCGCTGCGCCCCACAGCACCAGCGCCGCCGCGCCGCCTGAAAGGCCGAAGGCGCCGAGCAGGTCGAGGCCAGTCTGCGGCAGCGCGAGGGAAACCGCCCCCGAGCCGATCCACACCAGGGCAAGTGCCGCTCGCATGACGCCGTCCTGCGAGCGCGCCTGGCGGCGAGCCCGCAGCCTTTGGGCTTCGTCGTTCGAGAGAAAGCGATCTGGTGCGCGCGGCATGCGGCCGAGCAGTCGTGCGGTGTCGGCGACATCGGCAGTGTTGCCCGCGCGCAGCATCTGCCAGGTATCGGGCGTGAGCAGCGAGCCCGGCAGGTGCGCCGCCAGCTTCGCCGTGGCATCCATCAGCCACGCCGGCAATGGGAAACCGATTGCCGGCGGGTAGCCGAGCGCATGCCGGTAGCGGGCGAGCAACTGCGCGTAGGTGAGTTCCTCACCACCGACTGCGTCGATCACTTGCGGCGGCGCTGCGGCTTCGAGAAGCGCGCAGACCAGCGCACACAGGTCATCGACATGAATCGGCCGCAGGCGCTGTGCGCCACCACCGGGCAAACCGACCAGCGGCAGACCGGCCAGAGCCAGGAACAAACGCGACGACTTGCCATCGACACCGAACACCAGTCCCGGCCGCACTACCACGCCACCAACAGGCGACTGGCGCAAGGCCCGATCCGCGGCAGCCTTGCTCGCCAGATACGCGGTATGGCCGGTATCCGCGCCGAGCGCGGAGATCTGGATCACGCGCGCCATGCCGGCTTCGGCGCAGGCAGCGAACAGGGCGGCCGGCGCGAGGTGATGAATGCGCTCGAAATCGCCGGCCGCACTTTCCCGCAGTATGCCGACGGCGTTGATCGCGGCGTCGCAGCCGCGCAGGCGTTCGCGCCACGGCGCGGGATCGAGATCGCGACGGAAATCGACCGCGATGTCGCCCGGCAAGCGCGGCATGCGCACCGCGCGACGCACCGTGTGGCCGGCTCGGGCAAGGGCCGCGGCGAGCGCACCGCCGATGAAGCCGTCGGCACCGCAGAGCAGGATGTTCATGGTTGCCCCGGCGCCGCTGCCTGTGCCGCTGCACTTTGCGGCGCGATCGAGCGGGCGATGCGCCACGCCACGGCGAGCACCGAGACAATCACGCCGACCAACGACAGCGCGACGATCTGGCGCAGGCCGCCGAGCAGATCGCAACGCCAATTCACCTCGTTGAAGAACAGCAGCACGCTGGCCACCGGCACCGACAGCCAGAGCACGCGCAGCGTTCGCGCCCAGTATTCGGCACCAGCTTCGCTGCCGCAGCGGGCGAGCAGCGCCGCCCGCGTGGCCGGTTCGAGCAGCCGCGAAACCGGCAGCGCGATAGCGAGCGGCACCAGCAATTGCAGGATCAGCGATCCCACGGCAACGGGCGTATCCATTTTCAATCTCCTCGGCGGTACTGGTGGCAGGCGCCGTTCGCGCAGCGCTCGTCGTTGCGCGGCGTGATGGCGTCGAACATGGGTCGCAGGCGCCGCGACAGCGCATGACGACGGCGTGCAAAGGCGAGGTAGCCGCGCTCGGCCAACGGCCGCAGCAGACGCCGACCGAGCGGCGCGGCCAGCGCACCCAAACCGACCGCGCGCCAGGCATGGCGGAACACGTCGACGCCGACCAGAATCTCGCGCCCGGCCGTCACCGCGTGGATGCGCGCATCGAGTTCGGCGGCGGACGGAAAGCGCGCAAAACCATTGTGGCGCCACCAGCCCCGGGCGTCGAAATCCGGCGCGGCGATGTCGACGAAGCGCAACCTGCGCAGCGTGTCGCGTCGTTCGAGCGATGCGACCTCGAAGCGGCAGATCGCGCAGTCGCCGTCGTAAAGCAGGGTCAAGGGGTAGATGTCGTTCATGGCCGGCTCCAGTTGGTTGATCTTTTCTTCTGTAAATTCTGTCTAAAGAGAATCTCGCGGGGAAAATTTTTTTTGGCAGGTCTCAACCGGATGGCGCGACGGCGCTGTCGCCGCCGCTCCCGCCGGAAGCCGCATCGTCGCGAATCAGCTTGCTGATGCGCCCGCCGAGCCTGAGCACCTTGGCCAGCGTCTCCGGCTTCAGACGCAGCATCTCGTCGCTCCAGCTGGTCAGAACTTCGATGAATTGCAGCGTCTCGCCGATGCGCTTGCGGGATTCGGCCGATTCGGTTGCGAATTCCGGGCTCGCCAGGCATTCGCGCAGCGTCGCAATGGTCGGCGCCAGTTCGCGCTGCCGGCGCCCTTCGACGATCAGCCGAAACAACTCCCACACATCCTTCGACGTCGTGTAGTGGTCGCGCCGGTCGCCCAGCACATGGGTGATGCGCGCCAGTTGCCAGGACAGCAGTTCCTTCAGGCTGTTGCTGACATTGGAGCGCGCCACGCCGAGCGTGTCGGCGATCTGTTCGGCATTGAGCGGCTGCTCCGAGAGGTAGAGCAGCGCGTGGATCTGCGCGACTGTGCGATTGACGCCCCAGCGCGTGCCCATCTCGCCCCAATGGACGACGAAACGCTCCGAAACGGGCGTCAGCGTCGATGCGGCCGGTGTGTTCTGCGTCTCCATGGCACAAGTTTATACTGTCCGTTATTTCTGTCAAGACAGAATTGACAGATGGTCGTGGCGCTTCCGGCATCCGTACCGATCAGGTGCGCGATTCCATCCACAGCCCGCGGCCACCCGGGAAAGCCGCACCCCGCCTTGCTCTGCGGGCACCCTCCCGGCAAGCCATCCACCGGATTTGGGGACGCTATCCACAGTTCATCCAGCCCGGGCGAGCCGTTTCTCCCCTGGTTATCCACAGGATGACAAATCCCTGACAAATCAACGTGTTGGCCGTGAGCGCGCAAACTTTCCCTGTGAACTCAACGACCTACTATATATAGTGGTAGCAGACCATTGAATCCACAAGGGATTTTCGTAACCATCTGTTTTTTCTACCTATTAAATTTTGCCATGCGTCTTCCCTCACGGCGTATGCGGGGGTATGCTTTTACCCTCTTCGGGCCGTTGCGGCCTGCCAAAACAAGATTCGACCATCGAGGAGTTCAAACAACCATGGCGACCGAGATCATCAAGCAACCGACCCCGACCGACGCACCGAGCGCCGCCAACCTGCCCGAGCAGGAAATCTCCGCCGAAGTGCTGATCGAGAAATATGCCAAGGGCAATGAGCGGACGGTGTCCGAGGTACGTGCGCGGGTGGCGCGCGCGCTGGCCGCTGTCGAGGCCGAGGAAAGGCGCGCGCAATGGGAGGCGCGCTTCCTCGATGCGCAGGAAGCCGGCTTCGTGCCGGCCGGGCGCATCAACAGCGCCGCCGGTACCAAGCTCACCGCCACGCTGATCAACTGTTTCGTCCAGCCGGTCGGCGATTCGATCACCGAGTCGATCGACGGCCGCCCCGGCATCTACACCGCGCTGGCGCAGGCGGCCGAGACCATGCGCCGCGGCGGCGGCGTCGGCTACGACTTCTCCTCGATCCGCCCGCGCGGCGCCCACGTCAAGGGCACGCAGTCGAACGCCTCCGGCCCGGTGTCGTACATGCGGGTGTTCGACCGCTCGTGCGAGACCGTCGAATCCGCCGGCAGCCGGCGCGGTGCGCAGATGGGCGTGCTGCGCTGCGACCACCCGGACATCGAGGATTTCATCCATGCCAAGGACCACGGCGATCTGACCAACTTCAACATCTCGGTCGGGGTGACCGATGCGTTCATGAAGGCGGTCGAAGCCGACGCCGATGTCGAACTCGCACACAAGGCCGAACCGGGCGCCGATGTGAAGGCGCGCGGCGCCTACCAGCGCGACGACGGTAGCTGGGTGTACCGCAAGTTGCGCGCGCGCGAACTGTGGGACCAGGTCATGCGCTCGACTTACGACCACGCCGAGCCCGGCATCCTGTTCCTCGACCGGATGAACCGCGACAACAATCTCTACTACTGCGAGACCATCGAGGCCACCAACCCGTGCGCCGAACAGCCGCTGCCGCCCTACGGCTGCTGCGACCTCGGGTCGATCAACCTGACGCGCTACGTCAAGGCAGCGTTCAGCGAACAGGCCGAGTTCGATTTCGCCGCCTTCGCCAAAACCGTCGAAGTCTCGATCCGCATGCTCGACAACGTGCTCGACGCAACCCACTGGCCGCTCGAGCAACAACATGCCGAAGCGATGAGCAAGCGCCGCGTCGGTCTCGGTTTCACCGGCCTGGGCGACGCGCTGATGATGCTGCGCCTGAAGTACGACACCGCCGAGGCGCGCGCGATGGCCGCCCGCATCAGCGAATTCATGCGCGACACCGCTTACCGCTATTCGGTCGAACTGGCCAGGGAGCGCGGCGCCTTTCCGCTTTTCAATGCCGACATGTACCTGTCGGGCGGCAACTTCGCCTCGCGCCTGCCGGCCGACATCAAGGATTCGATCCGCAAGCACGGCATCCGCAATTCGCACCTCCTGTCGATCGCGCCCACCGGCACCATCTCGCTGGCCTTCGCCGACAACGCAAGCAACGGCATCGAGCCGCCGTTCTCCTACACCTACACGCGCAAGAAGCGCATGGCCGACGGCACCTTCAAGGAATACGCGGTCGAGGACTACGCCTGGCGCCTTTACAAACATCTCGGCGGCGACATGAACAAGCTGCCGCCCTACTTCGTCACCGCGCTGGAGATCAGCGCCCAGGCCCACAAGGACATGGTCGCCGCCGTCGCGCCCTATGTCGACACCTCGATCTCCAAGACGGTGAACGTGCCGGTCGACTACCCGTACCACGAATTCGAGGATCTCTACATGACGGCCTGGAAGGCCGGGCTCAAGGGGCTGGCCACCTACCGGCCCAACAGCGTGCTGGGCAGCGTGCTGTCGGTCGAACCCAAGGCCGAATCGACCCACGAGACGAATCGACAGCCCCAGGACGTAGTCATCGACGAAGCCAACAAGCGCCTGTCGATCAAGAGCCTGCCCGCGCCGGTGCTGTCCAGCCTGCGCTGGCCGGGCCGCCCCGAACTGCCCGACGGCAACACCGCCTGGACCTACATGATGCAGGTGCCCAACGGCGAGTTCGCCATTTTCGTCGGCCAGCTCGACAACAACAGCCACGCACCGCACCCGTTCGAAGTGTGGGTAAACGGCGCAGACCAGCCGCGCGGCCTCGGCGCGGTGGCCAAGACGCTGTCGATGGATATGCGCAGCCAGGACCGCGCCTGGCTCAAGTTGAAACTCGACACGCTGGCGATGACGGTGGGCGAGCGCAGCTACGACATGGCGCTGCCACCGCACGGCGAACGCAAGCTGGTGCCCGGCATCGTCTCCGGCTTCGCGCAGGTGGTGCGCTACCGCTGCGAAAAACTCGGCGCACTGGCCGAGAGCGGCGCCACGCCGGTGCTCGACACCCTGTTCAGCCTGCAGGAGCCCAGAACCGGCACCGACGGCACGCTCTCCTGGACAGTGGATATCAGCAACCCGGCCACCGGCGAAGATTTCGTGCTCGGCCTGAAGGAAATCACCCTGCCGGCGCAGGACGGATTTTCGGTCGGCGTCACCCGCCCGTACTCGATGTGGCTATCCGGCAACTACCCGCGCGCACTGGACGGCCTGTCGCGCATTCTCTCGCTCGACATGCGGGTGATGGACCCGGCCTGGATCGGCATGAAGCTGCGCAAACTGCTGTTCTACCCCGAACCGCTGGGCGACTTCATGGCCTTCGTGCCCGGCACCCGGCGCCAGCAGAACTACCCGAGCACCGTGGCCTACATCGCCGCGCTGATGATCCACCGCTACTCGATGCTCGGCGTGCTCGACGACAAAGGCTACCCGCGGCGCGAAATGGGCATCCTCGAAGCCCCCCGCGGCGACAACGAACCCAAGCTGATGCAAGGCGGCCTGTGCAACGAATGCGGCAACTACAGCGTCATCCGCAAGGACGGCTGCGACTTCTGCACTGCCTGCGGGGCAGTGGGTTCGTGCGGATAGCCGCCGGCGGCGGGCGTTGGCGCTGGTGCTCGAGTGGGCGGCGCTGAATCGGGATGCGTTGGTGGAGGATTGGGACCTATGTCAGCAGAAGCAATCGCCGAAGAGAATACCCCCCCTGGACTGACGGCCCACGCCCCATGGCGAGTCGAGCAGGTGGAAGCATTGCCGGGATTCAGGCTCAAACTGCGTTTTTGCGATGGAACCGCCGGCATCGCCGACTTGGCCAGTCTGGTGTTCGACACTGATTTCGGGCTCTTCCATGCGCTGCGCGATGAAGTGGCGTTTGCGGCTGTGAGTCTTGAACTCGGTGTCCCCGTCTGGCCCAACGGCGCCGATCTCGATCCCTGCTGGCTTTACGACGAGATTGCCGCACATGGCCTGTGGACGCTCGACCGGTGACTCCCGACAACGACACGACACACTCGGGACAAGGAGAACAAGAATGAAGTTACCGGCACTTGAAAGCGCCCATCGGGTCGCGATTACCTGCGTCTCGCGAAACGGAATCTGGGTCACGCTGGACGACGAAGAAGTGTTCCTGCCATTCGAACAATACCCGTGGTTCAAGGACGCGCCCCTGCGCAAGCTGCTGCGAGAAACGGCCCAGAGAACGCGGGCGCCACTGACCCGGGCCGAACGTCGCTCTCCGGCTTGAATCACTATTGCGCAGGAGCATGCACCCCACTTACAGGTGAAAGTGGAGGTTGGTCAAACGATTTGACGTCGGCCCCTCTGTTCCAGCTTTGCCCTATCGTTTCGTTTGCAATGAACGAGCTTTCGTTGCCATGCACCATACGATATCAATTCCCCTTCCGATAAGATTTGACGACGAATCTGCGATAGCGTTTGTAAATGCGATAGGGCCATACAACGACTACGACGAAATCGTATTTGATTTCAAGCAAGTGGCGTGGGTGCGCCCATTCCCGACCTTGGTCATTGCGCTCGCAATTCGCCGAATGGTTCGATTCAGAAAGAAGCATCGACTTTCGACCAGTCTGACGGGACACGACAACCCGTTTGCCGCATCAGCCTACCTAAAGCACTTTGGCTTTTTCAGGTTTATCGGGCTAGACATTGGGAAGGCGCCTGACGAAGCTCCGGGCGGAGCAACTTACCAGCCCATTCGCGTTGTAACACGGGCAGCCATTGAAAGCTCGGCGCGAGGGCAACCTATTCAAGAGGAGATTGATAGAAGGAGCGACGAGCTTTCAGAAGTAATTTACCCGTTTGACATCAATCCGGGGCCAGCAATGATGGTCTCCTATGCGCTTAGGGAGATCATGCGAAACGTATTCGAGCATGCGCAGACCGCCGAGTGTTTCGTGATGGCGCAAAGATGGTATTCGGGTGAAGCTGAGATTGTGATTGCTGACGAGGGAATCGGAATTCATAGATCACTTAATACCGTCTTCGGTCAGCTATCGCCCAAGGAAGCTGTCGAAAAGTGTTTGTTGCCCGGAATAACGAGCAGGGATGTTAAAGAAACCGGTTCTGAATGGGACAACAGCGGGTTCGGGCTCTATGTCGTTTCAGAATTGGGAAGGCGCTTCGGAAGCTTCTCCATCATCAGTTCTGAAATTGCAATTCGACAAAACAATGGAGCCCGGCATTTGGAAAGGATTGACCTGCCGAGCACGGTTGTCAAGCTGTGTGTTGATACAAAGGATGCTGACTACTTCCCAAATATCTTAAGTGAAATTGTTGCGCGCGGAGAACAGGCAGCCGGACACATCCCCGGTGCCATCGTGACCGCGTCGAAAGCATCGAAGTCGTTTAACCGTCAAAGATAGAAGGTGTATCAAACGAGTCAACCTCGAATGGAAGGGCATGAGGCGTAACGACAACCATAGGGTCAAGAACCTTGGATCACGCAAAGAACCATGGGGTCACGCCTCCCTTTTTGCACCAAGCACGTTCGGGGGCTCGAATTGTCTCTTCGACGGCCACATTGGTCTCCATCCGCGTGCGGCCCGGCCCGAACGCCGCATGTATAGACCATCCTGGCCATGCCAGCCCTGCGAGCGCCAATCCATGCGCCCTGCGGGCATACCCGGCCTGGACGGTCCATCCCGCCTGCCTCGCAGGCCGATGCGCCGGCGCGATTCGCGCCGTGCAATCGGCCATTCGGCGGATTGCGCGGCCGGCGCGGCGTGTTGCACGATGGGCGCGTTCCGGTCAGCCGCGGAGGCAACTTGCCACGTTCCGTTCAGTTCGAGAAAGCGCGCGGCACCGCGCCGTCGGCTACCGCGCTGGCCTTGGCGCTGATATTCGCGCTCGTCGCCACGATCGTGGCGGCGGCGGAGCCTGCTGACGGCGGGCTGGTCGCGATTCCGCCGCTGAAGGGCACGGTGGTCGATGCCGCCGGCGTGTTGTCGGCCGACGAGATCGCGCAACGCGCTTTTACCGCCTGGAAGCCCGGCCGCAAGGGCCTAGACGACAGCCTGCTGTTTCTGCTGGCGGTGAACAACCCGCCGCAACGCACGCGCAAGTGATCAAACGAACCAGGCTCGGGTTGTTTCCCGCAGCTCGATAGCGCGCAATTGATATCGCGCCGTATGGATGACAGAACGGGCAGGACTCGTTTCACTTACTGGCGAAAAACCCTGGGCCAACCAAGTCGACGCTGGCCCATTTGACTTTCTCGCTGTCCTTTACCTGTCGATGTCTGTCCAGCCATGAAGCGCATGCCCATTCGACATGCGCTCCAGACTGACGGACTTGATGCGGGCCGGGAATCGAAAACGTATCCTGGCCAACGGTTGCACCGGCTACGAGTAATAGGCTTGGCTTTCTCTGGCTTGCTTCTCGAGCGTATTGATGCTGACGTGCGGCCAGCGGATAAGGCCGGGGCAACAGCCGGGAAATCCATCCCTGCGCGGAAAGAAATCAAGCATCACGACCTGCAAATATTGCAGACGCAGCTTCGGATCCCCATTGCTGTCTTTGTCTGCCAGTTCCTGAATCCAGAATGTCGATTTCATCGAGGCAGCGTTCGCCTTCCTCACCACAAACGGGATGTTGGCGATACCACCGGTCGGTATTGTGGAGTCGACCGTCAGGGTCGTCGTCTTCACGATATCGACACCAGCATTGGCAAGCTCAAGCAGCACGTGCACACGCGTCGGATCGAACCCCGGGAATCCCGGCGCGGCTACGTTTCCCTTGAATGGTGCGGCGTGGAACTGTTTGTACGGGCGCAAGTAGGGGTTGTTGTCCAGGTCTTGGGTGACCCCCTCCGGCAGGCTGTTGATATGGGGAATACAGGATGCACCCGTGTGTTTGCTACTCTGGCCCAGAGCCAGTACCGAGTCGCCGTGAGGAATGGTTGCGAGTCGTGCGATATTCAGGCCGTCGGTAATCTGATTCTTTATGTGCAACCACAAACCCGGCTCATGGTGGATCGCGAGACCAGCGCCACCGGCCAGGCCGCCGCTATCCGGAGAATCGGCGGCTGCGACTTGCTGTATGGTCTGCTGATAATCCAGCGTTACGACGAATTGATCGGTCTGGACTGTTGGGTTGTTCTTTTCGACACCGCGATTGGGCACGTTGTCGTCGACGAACTTGAACTCGAGCTGTTCATTGTATTGGTTTAGCAGCAACCGATAGTCGAGAGGGCTAGGGGCTGTGGCAAACGGCAGCGCGATCATGTTCCATCCGCGACCCTCGCTCTTCCAAAGTCCTGGCAGCAGCTTCAGGGGACCAAGGTCTGGATCGTTCTTTGCCGGTTTGCCGTACTTGCGGGCCTTTGCGTTACTCTGAGTCAATGTCATCGCAATATCTCCTGCGAAACTTCTTGCGTTGAATGGGATCGACGCGGATATGCTTCCAATCCGGGGATCAGTGAGCCACATGACGAGACAGTCGAAGGAAGTTGCTGTGTCTCGACACAGTACCAATATCGACAAGAATGTTTGACATGTAAATATCTCAGATGGGATAGGCTAATGGTGCTGGTAGGGCTAGGGCCAATGGGTCAATAGGGATAAGCGGGCCGGGCTCGAATTGATTCCAGCGGCTCGCGTCCATGTGCGCAGCGAGAGAAGTCTGGGTGGGGCCGCATGAGCAGCCCAAGACCAATTGCCAGCTCGCTTGCACGCAGAGCCGGAAGGCGCATTGGATGGCCGTTTGCAGGCGGCATGTGCGGCGAGGCGCATGAAACGGACCGCGCAGCCTGCCATGCCGGCGGAGCGCCATTTCATGCGGTTGCGGACTCACGGGAACGCAAGGGTCTCGCCAGTGACCGGGTGTGTCTGCAGGCAAAGTCCCTATATCGCATGCCACTACCCAGCGATTCGGCTAGGACGGCCGCTCTAATTCGTCCGACGAATTTTCAGGCGCGGCCAAGCGTGTCAGCGTGGCTCCGAGCGGCGTCCCGCTGCGTGGTACCGGCTGCGCCCGACGACGCAACAGGAGCACGCCGTGATCTTCCCTCGCGCCGCCGATTTTCCGAAATGCAAGCTGTATCTCCGCGACGAGATGCCGAAGGTGGTGCGGGTGCCGCGCATCGCCAACGCGATGCGCGAACTCGGCCGGCTCGACGGCGCGCTGTTCGACCGGGCGCTCAAGCCCGGCACCCAGCCTACGCTGTTGCTCTTCGACCGGCCGATGCCGAGCGATTCGATACTGGGCGAGCGGTGGCTGATCCCGCGCGACAAGTCCGGCCGCATGGTGCTCAACGTGTCGCTGTTCGAGGATTTCGAGGCGCAGTCGAGCGACCGGCTGATGGGCACGGCCCATGTCTCGGCGCGGCCGGGCTCACCTGGCGCGCGGGAGTTCAGCGGCAGGTTCGACCGGCGCGGCATCATCGAGACCAGGCCGGCAGCGCGCCCCGTCCGGGCAGCGGAACGCGCAGCATCGGCCTCTATCGCGAGAAGGCGCTGTTCCGCTTCGGTGCCTGCATCCTCGGCGCGCTGGTCGATTGGGGGCCGTGGACGCAGGAAGGTCGAGAGGACAAGGAGGCGGCGACCCGTTTTGCTTTGCACGCCTACCGCTCGTTCGACGTGTTCTGAACGCCTGGCGCCGGCTTCGCGATGCGCCTCGCGGCGCATTGCCTGTGGCAGCGATGTGGCGCGCGCCCGCACCACATGGCTGCCCGGAGAACCGCATGGATATTGGCTTGCGGCGATGCCTTGCCGAAGAGCGCCATTCCATGCGGGTCTTTGGCCGGGTGACCCGGCGGGCGCGCCTGGTCAGCGGCGCGCCCCACCGTACTGCGGATTTCGCCTAGCGCGGCGGCGCCGGTGCTGCCAGAGGTGCCGGGGCGGCCTCCGGCTCGGCGACGTACACTTCGATGCGGCGATTTTTGCTGCGGCCTTCGACGGTGCTGTTGTCGGCGATCGGCTCATGCTCGCCGCGGCCGTCGATGGCGATGCGGCCCGATGCCACGCCGTGGCCGGTGAGGTAATCGCGGGCGCTGGCCGCACGCTCCATCGACAGCGGATTGTTGATGGCATCGCTGCCGGTGCTGTCGGTGTGGCCGATGATGCGCACATGGGTTGCCGTGTGCTGGGTCAGGCTTTGCGCGAACTTGTCGAGCACCGGGCGCATTTCCGGCTTGATGTCGGCGCGGCCGGTATCGAAGGAAATGTCGCTCGGGATTTCGAGCTTCAGTTCGTTGTTCGGCGTCTGGGTGACGGCGACCGCGGTGCCTTGCGTGGCCTCCTCCATCGCCCGCTTCTGTTCCTGCATGCGCTTGGACCAGATGTTGCCGCCCAACGCACCGGCCGCGGCACCGACTGCCCCGCCGACCGCGGCACCCTTGCCGCGATTGTCGCTGACCACCGCGCCGAGCACGGCACCGGCCACTGCGCCGATTGCCGCGCCCTTGGTCGTGTCGCGGCCCGTTTCATCCATGCCCGCGCAGCCGGCAAGCAGCGCGGCGACCAGCGTTCCTGCGGTAAATGATCGAATCTGCATGTTCAGCCTCCTTTGCCGAAAAACGAAGTGGACGAGTTGCACAGCCGCCACCCCGGCGCGGCCCAGTGAGCCGCGGGACTGGCCGCCATACCGTCATCGTGCAACCGGGTTGATGGCATTCGCCCTGACAATGGTGCAACCGCCGCCGCATTCTACCTGCATCGACCGCCCGCAGCAGAAACGACCTGGTCCGAGTGTCCGGCGCCGCTACAGGTTTGCGGCGCGCCCTGTCGAGCGCGGGTTCCCCGACCTCGCGCTCGAAGATCCGGCGGCCAATTCCGCCGTACTGAAATCCACCCAGCCGTCGCCGCGCGCGATTCCTGTTCGCCGCGACGCCGGCCGACGGATAATTGTCGCCAGTGCAAGCAAGGCGACGACATACGCAATGGCAACCCTGATCCCGGCAATCGGCACCTGCGTCTCGCGCATGACATCCGGCGAGCGGCGGCTGGCGCAGCGGCTCGAACAGAAGCTCGAAGCCGACTACCTGCTGTGGTACGACGTACCGCTGGGGCCGGCCAATGCGCATCCGGATTTCGTGATCGTGCATCCGCGCCGCGGGGTGCTGATCCTGGAAGTGAAGGACTGGCGGCTCGACAATCTGCGCGAGGTCACGCGCACGGACGTGGCGCTGCTGACCGAGCGCGGCCTGAAGCGGGTGGTCAACCCGCTCGAACAGGCACGCCAGTATGCGCACGCCGTCACCAACCTGCTCGAACGCGATCCGCAGCTCACCTTCTCGACCGGCAAACTGGCCGGCAAGCTGCGCTTTGCCTGGAGCTACGGCGTGGTGCTGGCCAACATCAGCCGGCGCCAGTTCGACGAGGCGCAGATCGGCGAGGCGATCGAGCCGCAGCGCGCGATCTGCCAGGACGAGATGCTGGAGAGCGTCGATGCCGAAGTGTTCCAGAGCCGGCTGTGGCAGATGTTTTCGTTGCGATTCGAGGGTGCGCTGTCGCTGCCGCAGATCGACCGCATACGCTGGCATCTGTACCCGGAGATCCGCGTTCCGGCGGCCGATTCGCAACTGTTCGGCGCCGACAGTGAAAATGACGACAGCCTGCCTGACCTGCTGCGCGTGATGGATCTGCAGCAAGAGCAGCTTGCCCGCAGCCTGGGCGAAGGCCATCGGGTGATCCACGGCGTGGCCGGATCGGGCAAGACGCTGATCCTCACCTGCCGCGCGCAACACCTGGCCCGCCTGTGCACCAAGCCGGTCCTGATCCTGTGCTACAACCGCACGCTGGCCGGCAGACTCAGGCAAGTGATAGAGGCCAAGGATCTGGCGGATCGGGTACAGGTGCACACCTTCCATGCCTGGTGCCGCGCCCAGTTGCTTGCCTACCACGTGCCGCTTCCGGCCGCGCGCGCCGATGCCGATGCCTGGTTCGAGGAACTGGTGGACGCGGCGATCCGCGCCGGCGAGCGCGGCCAGATTCCCGGCGCGCAGTACGAGGCGATCCTGATCGACGAAGGGCACGACTTCCGTCCGGAATGGCTGAAACTGATCGTGCAGATGGTCGATCCGAAGACCAACTCGCTGCTGCTGCTGTACGACGATGCACAGTCGATCTACGAGCGCGAACGCAAGCGCCGGTTCAGCTTCAAGAGCGTCGGCATACAGGCGCGCGGCCGCTCGACCATACTCAGGATCAACTACCGCAACACCCGCGAAGTGCTCGATCTGGCGACCCGCTTTGCCAGCGAGCTGCTCAAGCCCGAGAGCGCCGATGACGACGGCGTTCCCCTGCTCGCACCGCTGAGTGCCGGGCGCAACGGCCCGCAGCCGCTGCTGATCGCGCTGCCGGGCATCGCCGAGGAAGCGCGCTACATCGCCGAACGGCTGAAGGAGGCGCACCGGCTGGGCACGCCGTGGCGCGACATGGCGGTGATCTACCGCGACTACCGCGCGGCCGGCAAGCCGCTGATCGGCACGCTGCGCGGCGCGGGCATTCCGGTCACCTACTTTCGCGACGCGCGCTTCTCGAAGGACCAGGACACGGTCAAGGCGCTCACCATGCACAGTTGCAAGGGTCTCGAGTTCGCGCTGGTGGCGATCGCCGGCGTCGGGCGCGGCCAAGCGCAGGTCACTGCCAACCCGGAAGAAATGCGTCTGCTCTACGTTGCGATGACCCGCGCGACCCGCCAGTTGATCGTCTGCGGCGCGGTTGGGCAGTCGCCGTAAGTTAGACTGGCGCGCAATTTCGGCTTGACCCCGGGAGAGATTGCCGAAGCACCTCGAATCGTACAGGAGCATGAGGATGACATCCGCCGCGCATGGCAGCGACACTTCGGTAGTTGAAGTGACCAACGTGTCCAAGCATGGCTTGTGGCTGCTTCTGCACGACCAGGAATTGTTCCTGCCGTTCGAACACTTCCCCTGGTTCCGCGACGCGCCGATCGGCAAGCTGATTAACGTCGAACTGCCTTCGCCGCACCACCTCTACTGGCCGGATTTGGATGTGGACCTGGCCGTCGACTCCGTGCTCTGCCCGGAACAATTTCCGCTGGTAAGCAGCGAACGGGCGTAGCCCGCGTCGATTCCCGCCTAGGCCGAGCCCGGGGCGCGACCACGCGCCGGGCACCCGCAGCTCATCTGCCGCCCTGCTTGATCGCCAGCACCGCCTGGTTGCGCAGGGTGCGCAGCAGGCCGAGTTCGTTGTCGGAGATGACGATGTCGCCGGCCTTGGGCGCGTCGGCGTAGATCATCGCCACCGCCTGACTGCGCAACACCAGCGGGAACACCGCAAAGGTCTTCGCCCCCAGGCCTTCGCGGTGCCAGCGTGGCAGGCGCTCGGCGATCTTCGGATCGCTGGCGTCGGAGATCAGCATGTCGGCGCCGCGCGCCAGCGAGACGGAAAATATGTTGCCGGTATCGGCCATGTCGAACTGGAAGCGCTTGATCGTCTCGGCGATGCGCGGGCCGAAGCCGAAGCGCGCCACCATGCGGTTGGTGCGCGCATCGCGGATGCACAGCAGCACATGTTCGAAGCCCATCGCGCGGTACATGGTCTCGAGAATGATGCGCAGCATGTCGTTGAGCGAGAATTCCTCGAGCAGCGAGTTGCTGATGTCCTGGATGCCGGCAGCGAGCACGGCCTCCGCCTGGCGCTCCGCCGCCGGTGCCGCGGCCGGCTCGCCGCCCGGCGCCGCCTCGGCCGGCGCGCCGGCCAGCGTGCCCGGTTCGAGCAGGGTGGCCGCGCCCAGCGTCGTGTCGCTGCCGCCCGGCGTCGCGGCCGGCGCCACGGCGGTGCGACCGTCGCCGGCCGTTTCCCGCTGCAGCAGCTTGCCGAACTGGGTCTGCTTGATGTTGAGCCGCGCGACCGCGCAGAAATCGGCGGTCTCGGCCAGCGCGCGCTGCATCGCGCCGCGAAACTGCGCCTCGCTCAACGCAATGGCCGCCCCGTAGCGCTTGCGCAGGCGTTCTAGGTGCTGCTCGAGCGCATGGCCCTCGCTGGTTTCGAGGGCGGCGCAGGCTTCGTTGGCGAAGCCGGCGATGGCGCGCAGCGTGTCTTCGCGCGATTTGCTCGCGCGCAACGGACCCTCGCCCAAATGGCGCAAGCCGTTGACCATCGCCTCGGGAAAGCCCCAGGCGCGTGCCACGCCGATGCCCAGTTCCTGGTAGCTCATGCCGAGCACGCGGATCGAGGCCGCCTCCTCCGACAGCCGTGCGGCGGCGATCACGCGGCGCACTTCGTCGGCCTCTTCGGGCAGGTAGTACTGGGCGAGAAAGCGCCCGAGGTTGCGCATCATCGAACAGATGTACACCTCTTCGGTGTCGCGCACCGCCAGCTTGCCGGCGATCTCGCGCGCCATCACGCCGCTGAAGCTGGCGTGGAGGAATTCTTCCTTGAGCAGCGCGGCGTTGGCCTGGTTCTGCACATGCTCGACCAGGATCAGCGAGATCGCGATGTCGCGTATGGTGTTGAAGCCGAGCACCACGATCGCCCGCGACACTGTGCTGATGCTGCCGCCGCCGGCCTGGCGGTAGTGGGCCGAGTTGACCATGCGCAGGATGCGGTTGGTCAGCGCGAAATCCTTGACGATCGAATTGGACAGCGTGTTGATGCTGTCGCGGTCCGACGCGGTCAGACGGTTGATCGAGCGGATGGATTCCGAGAGCGCCGGAAAATCGCCCTTGCGCTGCATCCGCCGCAACAGGAATTCGAGCACGCCCTTGCCGTTGCCGCCGGCCGCGCCCGCGACCGGCTCCGTCTCGGGGGCCACACAGGCTTGCAGGCTCTGCAGCATCTGGGCGGCCGAATCGTGGCGCAGCGCGGGGTCGAGCGCAGTGGCGCGCGCAATCACGGCGCGCAGTTTCTCGTCGATGCGGCCGGTGCTGGCAAGCGACAGGCAGAACTTGCCGGCGGCGATGTTCTGCATGGTGATCAGCGGGCTGCCGCCAGCCACCGCGCGCTCGCCGCTGACCATCTCGTAGAGGATCAGGCCGACCGCGAACAAGTCCGAGCGAAACGTGTACTGGCGCGATTCGATGTATTCGGGCGCCATGTAGGACGGCGTGCCGACCAGCGCCGCGCCCTGCTGCTGCGGCGCATCCGCCACCCGCGTGGCGATGCCGAAGTCCATCACCCGCGCCTCGCCGGTGCCGCCGATCAGGATGTTCGACGGCTTGAGGTCGCGGTGCACAATGCCGTGGCGGTGCGCCTCGTCGATCGCGCCGAGCACGGCGCAGGCGATTTCCACTGCGCGGGCCGCCGGCATTGCGCCGTGTTGCGCCATCAGCTGCGCCAGCGTCGGCCCCTCGACGTACTCGAACACCAGGTAGGGATCGCCCTGCTGCTCGCCGGCTTCGAACACCGGCACGATCGCGGGGTGGCGCAGGCCGGCCACGGCGCGTGCCTCCTGCAGCAGCGCCGCCCCCTGACCCGGCACCGCGTCGGAGAAGTGCAGGGTCTTGATCGCGACCTCGCGCTGCAGATGCGGATCCCAGGCCAGGAACACCGCGCTCTGCGCGCCCTCGCCGAGCAAGCGGCGAATCTCGAATCGCCCGATCGTCTGCAACTGCTCCCTGCGCCCCATCGCCCCCGCCTCCCCGCCCCGCGGATCGCGCGCACCGACCTGCCGGCGCGACGGGCGATCCCGTTCCTCAACCCAGCATTACGGCCATCCGGGCGGGTTGCTTTAGCGCTGACCGTGAGGGCGGGCTCGCGACGCCAGAGCCGGCGGCCGGTCCGGCAGGAAAATCAAGGGTGGCCTGAAGGCCGCATGGATAGGGGCTCGCCGGGCATGGCACGCGCAGACGCCCGTCTCATGCGGCTCTCCGGCCGGCGGCGTTGCGTCGGCCTGACTGGCCGGGCCGCCGCGGCGCCCGGCCGGCCGTTTCAGGCACGCTCGACCGGGCCTTTCAGAAATAGCGCCACATCAGGTAAACGTGACTGATCGCGACGTGGATCAGCATCAGCGGGAACGCGATCTTCGTATACGCCATGAAGCGGAACGGAATGCCGTTGCGCTCTGCGATGCCGGCGACCGTGAGGTTCGCGCTCGCGCCGATCAGCGTGCCGTTGCCGCCGAGGCAGGCGCCGAGCGACAGGCACCACCACAACGGCATCAGGGCGTCGGGTCCGCCGAAGGCCGGCGCCATCGACTTGATCAGCGGAATCATCGTGGCGACGAACGGAATGTTGTCGACGATCGCCGAGAGCACCGCCGAGGCCCACAGGATGCTGATGCCGGTAGTTTTGAAGTCGCCTCCGGTCGCGGCGAGCAACTGGTCAGCCAGCAATTTCAGCAATCCCGCGTGCTCGACGCCGGCGATCACGATAAACAAGCCGACGAAGAAGAAGATAGTGATCCACTCGACTTCGTTGAAGACCTTGACCACGTTCTCCGACTGGTGCTCGGCGGAGCGGCCGACGTTGTCGAGCATCAGAAGCAGCGCCGCGCCGCCGATGCCGATGGTGCCCGAGTCGAGACCGAGTTGCCGCGCGAGCACGAACGCCACGATGACCAGGGCCAGCACGAACGACGACAGCTTGAGCAGCCGCGGATCGGTGATCGCCTTTTTTTCGTCGAACTCCATGACCCGCGCGCGCACTTCTGCCGCCGCACTCATGCCCCGGCCCCATATCAGGTGCATCGAGATCACATGCACGATCAAGACGACCACGATGATCGGCGCCAGATTGAATACGAAATCATTGAAGGTCAAATTAACCTGCCCACCGATCAGGATGTTCGGCGGGTCGCCGATCAGCGTGGCGGTGCCGCCGATGTTCGAGGCGAGAATCTGCGAGAACAGGAACGGGTACGGATTGACCTTGAGCGCTTCGGTGATGACCAATGTCACCGGGACCACCAGCAGCACCGTCGTCACATTGTCGAGAAAGGCCGAGGCGACGGCAGTCACCACGGCGAGCATGGCGAGGATGCCGGCCGGACTCGCCTTGACCAGCTTGGCCGACCAGATGGCCAGATACTCGAAGACCCCGGATTTGCGCGTGATCGAGACGATGATCATCATCCCGACCAGCAGGCCGATGGTGTTGAAGTCGATGCCTGCAACCGCCTGCTCCTGGGTAAGCAGGCCGAACATGATCATCAGCATCGCCCCGAGCAGAGCGATGATCGAGCGGTTGAGCTTTTCGCTGATGATGATCCCGTAGGTGACGATCATCACCACGGTGGCAAGCCAAAGCGGATTCAGGCCGAAGATGACGGACGAGTGTGCTGCGTGCATTATTTGACCCTCCCGATGCGGGCCAGTACATCCCAGACGGAGACGACTCCGAGCAGGCGCCCGTTCTCCACCACGGGAAGGATGTTGCGCTGGCGATACAGAAAAAGCATGGCGTTCATCAACGGGGTGTCGGGCTCGAGCACCGGCACTTCGGTATCCAGGTGGCTGCTTACCGGGTCGTTGGCGACCGCATCCACTCTGCCCTGCAGATCGACGAGGGTATCCTGGATGAATCCGACCTGCAGCAGGTGGCTCAACGGATGGCTCTGGTCTTCGTGGGACAGCACGCGCGGCATCGCCAGCGCGATCAGGCGGCTGCGTGGCAGCATGCCGAGGTAGCGGCCGCCGGCGTCGACCACCGGCAGCGCCGGCAGCCGGAACTTCACCATCTCCTCCAGCGCGAAGCGCACGGAATCGGTCGGTTTGAGTACGGTCGGCGGCTCCGACATGATCGAGCGGCACAACGCATCAGCATGTTGGTTCATGACCCCCCCTGGATCAAACGACACGTCAGGAGTCTCCCGCCTCCGCCGCGCGCGAGACTCCCCACGAACCTAACATCGAACCCGAGCAACGTCAAAGCCGCTGCTCGAAGTGATCGGCCAGCGTTGCGAAAACCACGAAATCGCCGGAGTCGCCTTGACAAGCCGGCGCAGTTCAGTCCGCATGACCTTCGCATGCGCGCGCCGCAGCGATGCGCTCGAAACAGGCGTGGCCCGGGCCGAGCCATGGCAAGCCCATCGGCATCTTGAACGCTTTGTTGGGCTTCGTTCCCCGACCCAGCCGGCGCATGCTGTTCGTGCAATCGGTCGCTGCAGTCCGCGTTTTGCAAGCGCCGGCCAGGCGACAGAGGCCTTCGCGGTGCGCGCGATGCCGGAGCAAGCGAGGCGCAACTCCGATGCAGCCGCATCGCAACGATTTTGCGGCGCAAAAATTCTCGTGGCAGTTGACCGGCGCCGATATTGCGGCATACTGCGTGACATTCCGCGCGGCCCAGGCCGCGCCCATCGACCCTGGGGTAGGAGTCCCGAGCATGCCGATAGCTCCAGAACTAATCGAAAAACTCAATGCGCGCCGCAAGGCGGTGACCGACGGCGGCGGCGCCGACAAGATCGAGGAACGGCGCGCCAAAGGCTTGCTTTCGGCTCGCGGTCGGATCGACGCCTTGATGCAACCGGGCACCTTCCAGGAGTTCGGGATGCACGTGCGCCATACCGGCACGCACTTCGGACTGGACAAGAAGTCGTTTCCGGCCGATGGCGTGATCACCGGCACCGGTTACGTCAATGGCGAACAGGTAGCCGTGGTCAGCCAGGATTTCACTGTCGGCGCGGGAACACTGGGCAAGGCGCACGCGATGAAAATCGTGCAGCTCATGCAGTTCGCGCTGAAGAACGGCCTGCCGATCGTCGCCTTCAAGGACTCGGGCGGCGCCCGCATTCAGGAGGGTGTCGATGCGCTCTCCGGCTACGGCGAAGTGTTCTACCACAACGTGCTCTCGTCGGGCGTGGTCCCGCAGATCGCGTGCGTACTCGGGCCCTGCGCCGGTGGCGCGGCCTATTCGCCGGCGCTGATGGATTTCATCATCATGACGCGGCAGAACGCCCACATGTTCATCACCGGCCCGGAAGTGATCAAGGCGGTGACCGGCCGCACCACCAGCATGGATGAGGTGGGGAGCGCCGAGATGCACAGCACGGTGAGCGGCAATGTGCACTTCGTCGCCGACAACGATTTGCACGCGGTGCAGATCGCGCAAAAGCTGCTGTCGTTCCTGCCCGCCAACAACACCGAAGATCCGCCGCACCGGCTCGATACCGACCTGGTGCTGGACCGCGACGAGGCGATGAACCAGCTGATTCCCGACAATTCGTCCGACCCGATGGATGTGCGCCAGATCATTGCGCACATTGTCGACAATGGCGAACTGCTCGAGGTGCATGCCGGCTTCGCACGCAACATCATCGTCGGCTTCGCGCGCATCGAAGGCATGGTGGTCGGGCTGATCGCCAACCAGCCGACCGAGACGGCCGGCGCGCTCAATATCGACGCGGCGGACAAGGGCGCGCGCTTCATCCGCTTCTGCAACGCGTTCAACGTGCCGCTGGTGACGCTGGTAGACGTACCCGGTTTTCTGCCCGGCGTCGAGCAGGAACGCGGGGGCATCATCCGCCATGGCGCCAAATTGCTGTTCGCCTACGCCGCCTGCACGACGCCCAAGCTGACTGTCATCCTGCGCAAGGCGTATGGCGGTTCTTACCTGGCGATGTGCAGCCAGGAGATGGGCGCCGACTACGTCTTCGCCTGGCCGACCGCAGAGATCGCTGTGATGGGCGCCGAGGGCGCGGTCAATCTGCTTTATCGCAAGGAGCTTGGCGAAGCGACCGATCGGCGCGCCAAGGCCTTGGAGCTGGCGGCACAGTACCGCGCCGAGTTCGCCTCGCCGTACCTTTCGGCATCACGCGGCTACATCACCGACGTGATCGATCCGGCCGAAACGCGCTCGGTTCTAGGGCTCGCCTTGCGCAAGGTTCTGCACAAGCGCGAATTGCGCCCAGCGAAGAAGCACGGCAACGTGCCGTTGTAACAGACTGGAGCGGAGCACGCGATGTCGTCGATCTGGGTAACGACGCTGTGGATGTACGGACTGGCCATCGTGGTGTCGATGGGCGTGGCGGTCATCATCAAACTGATCGTGGTAGCGCTCGGTGCGCTGGAGAAGAAGCCTGCGCTTGCCCCAGCGGCGGCATCGTCGCCACCCGCCGCGGCTGCGCAGATCGCCGGCGTACCCCAAGAGCATGTGGCGGCAATCGCTGCGGCGATCCACGCGGTGCTCGGCGGGCATCGCATCCTCCACATTCAGGACGCACACAGGCACGACGGCTGGACTGCCGAGGGACGTCTGGCCCACCATCATTCTCATACGCTCGATCACCATCCGAGACGATAGCCAGGGAGTCGGAACAAAATGGAAAAGAAATTCCGCATCACGGTCGACGGCAATCCGTATGTCGTAACCGTCGAGGACATCAGCGAAGGCGGCAGCATGCTCTACCCGGAACCGGGCAGCATGACCCTGCCGAGTGCGACCGCCGCACCGGCAGCCGCGGCGGCACCCAAGGCCGCAGCAGCGCCTGCACCGCGCGGACCGGCCGGTGCCGGCGACGTGGTCAGCACCTTGGCCGGCGTAGTCGAATCGGTCGCGGTCAGCGTGGGCCAGAGCGTCGCCCAGGGCGACAAGGTTGCGACGGTCGAAGCGATGAAGATGAAAACCCCGATCATCGCGCAGCGCGCCGGCAAGGTCGCCTCGATTGCGGTCAAAGCGGGCGATCCGGTCGAGGCCGGTCAGACCATCCTCGTGCTCAGCTGAGCCACGGCTGCCGTGGAAAACATTCACCTGCTCGACATCTTCCAGGGCCTGGCGACCCTGATGGCCGCCGAGCCGAAGATTTTCTTCGGCCGGATCGGCCTGATCCTGCTCGGCTTCCTGCTGATCTACCTGGGCAAGAAGGGCGTGCTGGAAGCCCTGCTGATGATCCCGATGGGCCTGGGCATGGCATCGGTCAATGCCGGCGTAATGTTTTTCGAGGCCGGCAAACCGGGTACGCTGTTCGTCGACCCGCTGGTGACCGGCACCGACGCGACCATGAACATTCTGCAGATCGACTGGCTGCAGCCGATCTACACCTTCATGTTCAGCAACGGCCTGATCGCCTGTCTGGTGTTCATGGGCATCGGCGTGCTGCTCGATGTCGGATTCGTCATGGCGCGGCCGTTCCAGAGCATGATCCTGGCGCTGTTTGCGGAGCTGGGCACGGTACTTACGCTGCCGATCGCGGTGGAAATGGGCATGACGCCGAAGGAGGCCGCGTCGGTGGCGATGATCGGCGGCGCCGACGGCCCGATGGTGCTGTTCACTTCGCTGATCCTGGCCAAGGACTTGTTCGTGCCGATCACCGTGGTCGGCTATCTTTACCTCGGCCTGACCTACGGCGGCTATCCGTACCTGATCAAATTGCTGATTCCCGAACGGCTGCGCGGCATCCCCATGCCGCTTGAGAAGAACCAGCGCAGGATTACGTCCGGGCAGAAACTCGTGTTCGCGGTGCTGGCCTGCACCCTGCTCTGCCTGCTGTTCCCGGTGGCCGCGCCGCTGTTCTTCTCGCTGTTCATCGGCGTTGCGGTACGCGAGAGCGGGCTGCTGAACTTCCAGAACCTGCTCGGCGAGACGGTGCTCTACGGCGCGACGTTCTTCCTCGGGCTGACGCTGGGCATCCTTTGCGAAGCCAACACCATTCTCAGTCCGGTTGTGCTCAAGCTGCTGCTGCTGGGCATCCTCGCCCTGACGTTCAGCGCGATCGGCGGCATCATCGGCGGCTACGTGCTGTACTTCTGGTACGGCGGCAAATACAACCCGATGATCGGCGTAGCCGGCGTGAGCTGCGTGCCGACCACCGCCAAGGTGGTGCAGAAGATCGCCACGCAAGCCAACCCGGGAGTGGTGATTTTGCCTCATGGGCTGGGTGCCAACATCAGCGGCGTGATCACCACCGCGATCCTCACCGGCATCTACGTCGCCGTCCTGCGCTGACGCTGCACCGATTCCGCAGCGCAACCGGCACAGGATTTCCCGACCCCCCCTGCCCTGCAGACCGCATGAAATGGCGGTCTGCAGCCGGTTCGGCCTGAGAGCCACGGCTGGTGCGGCTCTCCGGCATGCCATGCCGCAGAGCGCCAGTCCATGCGCCTCGCGCGGTCAGCTTGGCTCGGACCGACCTGGCCGCTCCCGAACAGCCTGCAACGTACGAACCTCGTTCACCGGCAGCAGCAGCCCGTGCAGCAACAGCACAGGTTGGATGCCGGCCAGCGCCGCGTAAGCGATGAACGCCAGATTGCTGGCGATGGCCAGCAGCCGCAGCGCCAGCATGCCGCGCACGCTGAAGGTGGCCAGCACCAGCAGCGACGCGAGGTAGCCGATCGGCTCGTAGGCAGTCATCGTGGTGTGCAGCGCTGCCTCCGCCTCCGCTAGTTGCTCGCGGAGAAGTTGTACTCGCCGAGGTCACCGAAGGCCGCGTCGAGCACCGTCACCGTTCCGCCCATGGACAAGCGCTGGCCGGGCACATCGTCCGACAGGTTGCCGGTGAATACCCGTTCCGCGTTACCGCTGCCGGCATTCTTGTGCACAAAATGGATGCGCCCGGTCGAAGGGCAGTACCAGCCGCGGATGTTTGCGATCCCGAAGGTTCCATTGATAGTGCGGCAGGTGGCTGCGCCGGGTGCGCCCGGCCCGCCCTGGCTGGTGATTTCCAGTTGATCGACGTCGCGGTTGATCTGGATGTTCCAGACAGTGCCGCCGAGGTTGGCCGGCGGCGCGGCTGAGGCGCTACCGGATGCGAAGGAGGCTGCCGCAGCGACGGTGACAATGCCTGCGGCGAGGGAGGTCTTGAGAGCTTTCATGATCAGTTTCCTTTGCGGTTTAGGTTGGGTTGTTCGTGCCGGCCTGCAAATCACTTGCTCGGCCCGCACAAGAGCACATTCGTAACGACTGCCGGATTGGACGCAGCGAGGGTCGGGAAACCTCGCAATCGCGAGCGCGGTCCCGATGCGCCTGGAGTCGCATGCGCACGGCATTTTATTGGCAGGGGTGCATCCAAATCGGGATCCATTGCGAAAGTCGGGATGTGCGGCTCACGAACGGTTCGCAAGCCGGCACGACAAACCCACTTTCAATTCGACGACAAAGGAAACTGATCATGAAAACCCTCAAGACCCCGCTCGTAACCAGGAGCATCATCGCCGCCGCCGCCATCGGCGCCATTGCAGCCGCCGCCGGTACTGCGTCCGCCGCGACGCCAGACCGGCTGGGCACACCGAACGACGGCATGGTCTGCCGCGCCGGCTACGCGCCCGAATTCGACGGCAAGGCGCTCAAGTGCAAAAAGGACGTGGATTTCGGGAAGGTCAAACTCGTGTGCGCAAATTCCAAGTTCCCCAACTATGTCATTCGCTCGGGAAATGGCATCGGCAATGACAAAGACGTCTGCGCGCGCAACGGCGTCACCATCTCGAGCAACGGACCGCTGCCCGGCAAGGGCGACTTTGATTACGCCACGATCGATCAAGGTGCAGTGGACAAAGAGATCACCAAAATGGTCCAGGCCGAGGCGACTGCGCTGGGACTGCAGACCAGTGAAGTCGAGTGGACTGCCAATCTCCCCGTTGGTCCGCAAATTGGCGAAAACAAGGGACCCGGCGGGGAAGACGCCGTCGTGTACGCCGGGCACTTCAACACGTTCCCGATCAAGACCGGCGGCATAATCATCAATCCGGGACCTGCCAGTAGTTCGACGCCTTTCACCCCTCGCGCCCTTCCGTAACCGGAACCCGGTGCCGGTGGCATTGGCCATCGGCACCGTGCTGTCCGAGGGTACACGCCCCGCCATTAGTGATTAGAACCCGACTATCGAGGTCCGCCATGTTGATCACCCGACTCATTGCCGCCGGCGTCGCCTGTGCGATGACCGCCTGCTCGGCACCGCAGAAGCCGCCGACGCTGCAACTGCAGCCCGAAACGAGCGGCCCGCAGGCCACACCTCAGCGCAACCGGACGCACTTCGCCGACGGCCTGCGCTGCATGGACGACATGCTGTACCGCTTCGGCGTGCGCGATGTAAGCGTGATGATCGAGGACATGCAGGATCAATCGCGCCGGCTCGGCGCCGGTACCCGCGACATGATGGTATCGGCCTTCGCCGACATGACGCGCAAGAGCCGCGGCGTGCGGCTGGTGACCTTCGGCCAGGACAACCAGAACATCGTGCAGCTACTGTCGCTGGCGCAGCGCATCAACGAATTCAAGGTCGTGCCGCAGTATGACATCCGCGGCTCGATCACCCAGTTCGACGAGGACGTGACGCGCGAGCAAGCCGGCTTCGGCGCCTCGTTGCTGTCGGCCTTCACCGGGCCGCTGTTCGGCGTGCGCTTCAATCGCACCCAGCAAGCCTCGGTGATGGGTTTCGATGCCAGCGTGGTGTCGACCACCGATCTGTCACTGATGCCGGGCGCCAGCTCGAAGAACACCGTCACGGTGAGCCGCGACGAGACCAGCGCCGGTGACGGCCTGGCGCAGATTCGCAACAGCAGTCTGAGCTTCAACTTCGCGGTCAGCCGCAACGAGGGCGTGGCGCAGGCCTTGCGCAACATGGTCGAGCTATCCACGATCGAACTGACCGGCAAGTTGTTGCGCCTGCCGTATTGGTCGTGCCTGAATCTGGACGTCAAGCACCCGGAGATCCAGCGCGAGATGGAGGACTGGTTTCTCTCGATGCAGGGCAGCGCCGAGATTGCGCGCTTCTATCAGGAGCAACTGCGGTTTCGCAAATTCTATGACGGTCCGGCGGACGGCAAACCGAATGAGGCCTACGGCGCGGCCCTCGCCGCCTACCGGCAGGCGTTGGGCATGAGCACTACCGGCGAGCCGGATTTCGCGCTGTGGCAGGCCTTTCTGCTCAGTGCAATTCCGTCGCCGCCGTCCAGGCCGTTTGTTGCCGAGAAGCCGGCCGAGAGCAAGAACGGCCCGGCCGCAGCCACGGCAGGCGCAAAGGAGATCAAGCTCGCGCTGCAGGTTGACAAGACCCGCTATCGCAAGGGCGAACCGATCGAGCTGAGCGTGACGGTCGATCAGACCGGCTATGTCTATTGCTATGTGCAAAGCCCGACGACCGGCAAGATCCAGCGCATCTTTCCCAACCGCTTTGCACGCGATCCGCGGGTCGAGGCGAAGACCCCGCTGGCGATACCCGGCGAGCAGGGCTTCAAGGTCGCCGCCGGCGGCGTGGGCGACAAGCAGCAGGTGGTCGGCTGCCTGGCCACCGAGCGCGAAATCTACAATGACTTGCCGCCCCAGCTTCGCTGGGGCGATTTCGAGGACATCAAGCTGGGCACGTTCGAGGAAATTCGCGACGCATTCGCACTGGTGGCCAAGGGACCGGTCGCCCTCGAGGGTGCGACCATCGAGGTGAAGGACAAATAGGCCGGCTCGCGGCGCATAATGCCGGGGCCATGTACGAACACAGGCTACATCACCTGTTCAATACGACATGAATCCCCAGCCGCCAGCTGCGCCCGATCTCGGCATGCTGATGTTCCGGGTCGCGATGCGCGACCAGACCGCGTTCAAGTCGCTGTACGACGCGACAGTCGGCTGCCTGCTTGCGATCGTCATGCGCCTGCTGCGCGAGCGCTCGTGGGCCGAGGAGGTTTTGCAGGAGGTCTACGTCAGCATCTGGAACACCGCGCCGAACTACTCGGCCGTGAAGTCCCAGCCGATGACCTGGCTGATGGCGATCGCACGCAACAAGGCTCTGGACGCGTTGCGCAGCACCGAAACCGAACGCAAGCATGTGGTGCGGCCGGTGTCGGCCACTGGCAATGACGATGGCGACCTGCCGGATATCGCGGACGAACGTACCGGCCCGCTCGGGCAGCTGGTGCGATCGGGCGATTCGCAACGCGTGCGCACTTGCCTGAAGGCTCTGGAACCGGCGCAGCGACAGGCGATCGCGCTGGCTTTCTACGATGGCCTGACGCATGCGGAACTGGCGTTGCACATGCGCCAGCCACTGGGCACCGTCAAGGCCCGGGTGCGGCGCGGGCTGGAAAGGCTCAGGCTATGCCTCGATCGATAAGGCGCTTTCGCATGTGGCGGCTGACGCCGGCTACGCCGGCTATGGATGCTGAACGCACCGGACTTTGGCACCGACCATGAACTATCGGCGACCCGAATTGCGCGACCGGCTGGCCTCGGAGTACGTGCTGGGAACGCTGAACGGCCGTGCCCGCGTGCGCTTTTTGCGATTGCTGCGCGACGACCGCGAACTGCGCGATCGGGTGGCGTTCTGGGAGCGCGAGCTGACGCCGATGGCATCGATGTTGTCGGTCGCCGCGCCCTCCGCCCAAGTGTGGCAAGGCATCGCCAAACGGGTGGCGCCGCAGGCGCCGGACGCACCGGCGAGGCAAGGCTGGTTTTCCCGCTGGTTCGACCTGCGCCAGCTGGGGTCGCTTGCCGCCGGGCTGATTCTCGGGGTCGCAGCCACCTTGCTCGGCCCGGCCCTGCTGGTCACCGGCCCGGCCAACGTGGCCGAAACGCAGTTGCCCGAGAGCTATGCAGGCGTGCTGGCCACAGCGGACGGACGCATCGGGCTGATTGTCTCGAGTCTGCGCTACGGCAAGGTGATGGATGTGAAACAGGTTCAGCCGGTGCCCGTCCCCGCCGGCCGGACATTGTTCCTGTGGACCATCGCGGACAATGGCCAAGTGCGACCGATCGGCGCAGTGGCCCAAGGCCGCTTCGTTCAGGTGCCGCTGCCCGAATCTTCCGAAGCGCTGTTTGCCAACGCCAAGGAATTGGCGCTGACGGTCGAGCCCGCCGGTTCGACACCCGCCAAGCCCAGTGGAGACTTCGTCTATCGCGGCCTGTGCGGAAAGATCTGGCGAGTGAAGGCGCCGTGACCCCGCGCTGGCCCGGCAATGGTCGGATGCCCTGCAGGCCGCATGGAATGGCGATCTGCAGCATGGTATGCCGGAGAACCGCACCAGGATTGGGTTCCAGCCTTGCCTGCCTGTAGACCGCCATTCCATGCGGTCTGCAGGCAAGGCATCCAATTGGCTCCGCCGCTGCGGAGCGTTCGCCGACGATCAGCCGTTCTTGATCCGGCTGACGATGGCGTCGGTGAATTGCTTGGTGCTGGCCTTGCCGCCGAGATCGCCGGTGCGCACGTTGTCGGCATTGAGCGTGCTGCTGATGGCCGCGCGCAGCCGGTCGCCAAGATCCTTCATCTTGACATGATCGAGCATCATCGCCGCCGCCAGCATGAGCGCGATCGGGTTGGCGATACCCTTGCCGGCGATGTCGGGCGCCGAACCGTGCACCGCTTCGAAAATCGCCGCCTTCTCGCCGATGTTGCCGCCGGGCGCCATGCCCAGGCCGCCGACCAGGCCGGCGATCAAGTCTGAAAGAATGTCGCCGAACAGGTTGGTGGTGACCAGGGTGTCGAACTGCCACGGGTTCATCACCAGCTTCATCGCGCAGGCGTCGATGATGACGTCATCCATCAGGATTTTTCCCTTGTACTTCTCTTCGTACAACATGTAGGCGGTCTCGAGAAAGATGCCGGTCAGCGCCTTCATGATGTTGGCCTTGTGCACCACCGTCAGCCTCTTGCGGCCGTGGGCGATGGCGTATTCGAAGGCGTATTCGAGAATGTTGCGCGCGCCCTTGCGGGTATTGACGCCGGTTGCGATGGCCACCGCATGCGGATCGCCGTCGATCGGGATGAAGTGCTCGTAGCCCATGTAGAGGCCTTCGTTGTTCTCGCGCAGCAGCACCAGGTCGATGTTGTCGTAGCGCCCGCCCGGAATCAGCGTGCTGACCGGGCGCACATTCGCGTAGAGCTTGAACTCTTCGCGCAGGCGCACGTTGGACGAACGGTAGCCACCGCCCACCGGCGTCTCGAGCGGCCCCTTGAGGGCGAGTCTGGTCTTGCGGATGCTATCCAGCGTGGCGCCGGGCAACGGGTCGCCCGCAGCCTTGACGCCGCCCATGCCGGCAACGGCCGATTCCCACTCGAACGGCGCACCGAGCGCGTCGAGCGCGGCCAGCGTGGCGTCCATGATTTCCGGGCCGATGCCGTCGCCGGCGATCAGGGTGGCGGGTATGCGTGTCATTCAATTTCTCCCTCTGTTGTAGGTTCGGACTGACTCAAGTTCGCCTGCGGGACGGGGTTCCCTCGGGCGCGGGTTGGTGGCCGACCGACCCGGCACAACGGTCGTCTGCCCGCGGATTGCCGGCGGCCCGCCGGGTGCTCAACCTGCAATGATAGCGAATCACCCTTGCGGGCGGCTTACGCGGCGCTTGTTCGACTCGCCCGTGACGCACCCGTCAAGCGCCCGCACCGGCGCCGCTGACGGCGGTTCGCCAGACGCAGCGGCCCTTGCTTTCGGCCGCGATGTCGTCGAGCAACTTTTCATGCGCGGCGAGTTCTTCGTCGGTGGCGCGAAGCACGCGCAGCGGCAGGCGCTCTCCGGCTGCGTTACCCGGCGCATCGCCGGCCTCGCGCGGCGTGTCGAGGTCCATCACCAGGGTTTCCTGCCCGCGCGTCATAGCGAGGTACACCTCGGCGAGCAGTTCGGCGTCGAGCAGCGCACCGTGCAGGGTGCGGCCGGAATTATCCACGGCGTAGCGCTCGCACAGCACATCGAGCGAGGCGCGTTTGCCGGGGTTCAGCTCCTTGGCGAGCTTCAGGGTATCGATCACGCCGGCACAGTAGTCGCCGACCGGCGCCAGGCCGGCGAGGCCGAATTCGTTGTCGAGGAAACCGATGTCGAAGGCCGCATTGTGAATCACCAGTTCGGCATCGCGGATCACGTCGATCAGTTCGCCGGCGATTTCGGCAAACTTCGGCTTGTCGGCAAGGAATTCGGCAGTGATGCCGTGCACCGCCTGGGCGCCCGCATCGATTTCGCGGCCCGGGTTGAGATAGCAATGGAAGCGCCGGCCGGAGAATTTGCGGCCGACGATTTCGACGCAACCGATCTCGATGACGCGGTGCCCCTGTTGCCATTCCAGGCCGGTGGTTTCGGTGTCGAGGACAATCTGTCGCATGCTCCGCTTCTTCCTTCAGATTTATCGCAGGGCGGCGATGCCGCGCCGCGCCAGCGCGTCGGCGCGTTCGTTTTCGGGATGGCCGGCGTGGCCCTTGACCCAGCGCCAGTCGACGTCATGCAGCGCGGCCAGCCGGTCGAGTTCCTGCCACAGATCGACGTTCTTGACCGGCGCCTTGGCCGCGGTCTTCCAGCCGCGCGCCTTCCAGCCGCCGATCCATTCGCTGATGCCCTTCTGCACATACTGCGAGTCGGTCCACACGCGGGCGCGCACCGGCCGCTTGAGCGCTTCGAGCGCGCGGATCACCGCGGTGAGTTCCATCCGGTTATTGGTGGTCTGCGCCTCGCCGCCGAACAGTTCGCGTTCCTTGCCGCCGGCCCGCAGGATGGCACCCCAGCCGCCGGGGCCGGGATTACCACTGCAGGCGCCGTCGGTGAAGATTTCGACTTCGATCTCGCTCTGGGCTTTGTCGGTCATTGTTCGGTGCAACGGGTGCCGTTCGCTTCGCTGCTGTGCTGCGCCTCGTGGCGCCGAGCCACCGGCGCCAGCGCGCGGGCGCGGGCGCGCGCGTCCTTCCACTTGGGCTGGATCAGACGCATGCCGGGCACCCGCTTGATGGCCTGCACCACATAGACGGCCCCGGCGAATGGCCACCAGCGGTCACCGGCTGCAGCCATGAAGCGCCAGCGCATCAGCCACTTTTCCTGCACCACAGCCGGCACATAGCAACCGAACGCCCCGGCCTGCGTTTCGAATCCGAGCAGTGCCAGCCAGTCCTTGAGACGGCGCACCGACAGGTAAGTGCCGCACCAGGGCACCGGCCCCTGCCCGCGCATCATGCTGCGCTTGGCGCCCCACAGGCTGAACGGATTGAATCCGGCAATCAGCACATGGCCTTCGGGCACCAGCACGCGCTCGACCTCGCGCAGGATCTGGTGCGGATTGGCGGCGAACTCGAGCACGTGCGGCAGCATCACCAGATCGATGCTGTGGGCGGAAAACGGCAGTTGCTCGGGCGAGGCGCGAACCGGCGCACCCGGCTCGGCGCAGGACAGAAACCGGAACGGGATGCGGTTGGCGCGCAGAAAATCGACCTGCGGCAAGCCGATCTGCAGCGCATTGAAACCGAAAATGTCGGCCGACACCTGGTCCATCCGTGCCAGCTCCCAGTCCAGCACGTAACGACCCTGCGGCGTCGCCAGCCAGGCGGCGAGATCGCCATTTGACACCGAGGGTGCGAGATCCGACACTGGGCTATTCATCGGCAGATGCGCCGGGGCAAATCATGAACATCACCGGCATTCCCGCGTTCAGCGACAACTACATCTGGTGCCTGGAACAGGACGGCCAGGCTGTGGTGGTCGATCCGGGCGACGCACGTCCGGTATTCGACCATCTGGCGAGTCGCGGCGCCACCCTCGCCGCCATCCTGATCACCCACCATCATGGCGATCATGCAGGGGGAATTGCAGGCCTGGTGCGGCGATTCGACGTTCCGGTATTCGGGCCTGCGACTGAGGACATTGCCGGCGTAACGGTGAAAGTGCGGGAGGGAGATACGGTGCCAGTGCCGCAGATCGACGCGGAATTTTCCGTGATCGAGGTGCCCGGCCATACGCTTGGGCATGTCGCCTATTATCGCCCGAATCACCTGTTCTGTGGCGACACCCTGTTCGCCTGCGGCTGCGGCCGGCTGTTCGAGGGCACGCCGGCACAGATGTTTGCGTCGCTGGCCCGGCTCGCCGCGCTGCCGGGCGACACCCAAGTGTTTTGCGCCCACGAATACACCCAGTCGAACATCCGGTTCGCCATGGCGGTGGAACCGGACAATCGACGTTTGATCGACCGCGCCAGCGCGGTGAATGCGCTGCGCGACGCCGGTTTGCCCAGCGTGCCGTCGACCATCGAAACGGAACGCCAGACCAATCCGTTCCTGCGCGCCGGCGAACCCGCTGTCAGCGCCGCAGCCCGTGCCCACGGCGCGGGCGACTCGCCGGTGACGGTGTTCGCTGCGCTGCGCGAATGGAAGAACCGCTTCTGAACGGCCTCGCGGATCGGTTCAGCCCTGACTGACCACGACCCGATTGCGTCCGGCAGACTTGGCCGCGTAGAGCGCCTTGTCGGCCGCTTCCACCAGCGGCTCGCCGGTGGCTGGCGCACCGCGCGGCGGCACCATGGTCGCCGCCCCGACCGACAGTGTGACCCGGCTGGCAACCGACGAACGGCCATGCGGGATGCCCAGTTCGGCGATCGCACTGCGCACGCCTTCAGCAACCATCTGGGCACCGTCGAAACCTGTATCGGGCAGGATCGCGGCAAACTCCTCGCCGCCGTAGCGCGCGACCAGGTCGCCCGGTCGCTTGAGGGTCTCCTCGATCGCCCGGGCGACGTTGCGGATGCATTCGTCACCCGCCTGGTGTCCGTGCGCGTCGTTGTATTGCTTGAAAAAATCGATGTCGCACATCAGCAGCGTAACCGGGTACTGGCGCCGCATGGCGCGGCGCCACTCCTTGTAGAGCGCATCGTCGAAGCGGCGCCGGTTGGCGATGCCGGTCAGCGCGTCGACGGTGGACAGCCGGACCAGGTCGCGATTCATGTCGTCGAGGCGGGAGGTCAGCGCAACCAGCGAATCGCGCATGCCGAGGATGCGCTGCATCGCGCGCACCTTGGCGGCCAGCACCACTTCGCTGACCGGTTTGCGCAGGTAGTCGTCGCCACCGGCAATGATTCCGCGCTCGAGGTCGGCATCCTTGTCGCGGGCGGAGAGAAAAATGATCGGCGTCCACTCGCCCGGTTTCTCGATCGAGCGAATCTGCTGGGCCACTTCGAAGCCGTCGATTCCCGGCATGATCACGTCGAGCAGCACGAGTTGCGGCCGATGCCCCTGGAACAACTCGACGCCGTCCTTGCCGTTATGTGCGATCAGCGCCTCGATGCCCATGCGTTCGAGTTGTTGCGCGAACAGCGCGGCGCTCGTCCGCGAATCCTCGATAATCAACGCCTTCATGCCGGACTCCATCAAACCAATGTCGTAGAATGCCACAAATCGGACAAGACTTTTCATTGACTAACTGAACTGTCGTCCGTAACATTATGATTTCGTTTCAATACAATGTCCAAGCAGGTTCTGGCCGCAATGCGCGCAGACGGCCTGCAGACGGCGCAACGGGAGACCCGACCCGCATGACTTTCCCGCGCAACCCCCTGATTTTGATCGCCGCGTGTTGGGCGCTACTGTTCGGTCCGACATCCCAAGCGGAAGACAGTCCGTTCGCCTTTCCGCCGGTCAATCCGGCAAAGGTCGCGATCGCCCCGGCCTCGCTCAGCGAGATTGCCGAACCGTTGGCTACGCCACCGGGCGAGATTCGCGACGACCTGCTGCGCCTGCGGCCGATCGACCTGACCGCGGAACCGAGCGACCTGTGGGAGCGCATACGCAACGGGTTCGCCATGCCCGACCTGCTGAATGATCAGGTCAACGACCGCCAAGCCTACTACCTGGGCCGGCCGGAATATGTCGGCCGCATTGTCGAGCGCAGTCGCCGTTACCTCTATTTCATCGTCGCGGAACTCGAGAAGCGCGGCATGCCGACCGAGTTGGCGCTGCTGCCGATGGTGGAAAGCGCGTTCAATCCGATGGCGATGTCGAGCGCCCGCGCCTCGGGCCTGTGGCAGTTCGTTCCGGCAACCGGAAAGAGCTACAACCTGTCGCAGAACTGGTGGTACGACCAGCGCCGCGATATCGTCGCATCGACCACCGCTGCCCTCGATTACCTGCAAACGATCTATGAGATGCACGGGGACTGGCACCTCGCGCTGGCCTCCTACAACTGGGGCGAAGGCGCGGTAGCACGCGCGATCGAGCGCAATCGCCAACTCGGGTTGCCAACCGAATACAAGCACCTGAACATGCCGGCCGAAACCAAGTACTACGTGCCCAAGCTGCAAGCGCTGAAGAACATCATCGCCCAGCCGCAGTTGTACGGCGTCACCTTGCCGGCGATCCCCAACCGGCCCTATTTCGCCACCGTAAGCAAGCCGGCCGGCATCGACATTGCGCTCGCTGCCAGACTGGCGGAAACGCCCATGGAGGAGTTCGTCGCGCTCAACCCGTCATACAACCGGCCGGTCATGCCCGGTGGTTCTGCACAGCCAATCATCATCCCCGCTGACAAAGTCGACATTTTCCACACCAACCTGCGCAATCACGACGAACCGTTGAGCAGTTGGGTGACGCGCCGCCTGCAAAAGGGCGAGAGCCTCGATTCGCTGGCGGCAAGCATGGGTATCAGCGGCGCCAAGCTGCGCGCGGTCAATGGCATCCCACAGGGCTGGCGGGCGCCGGTCGGCCATGCCCTGCTGGTGCCGGCAGCGGGGGCGGAGAGCCTGCAGATCACCGACGACGATCTGCCGGCTTCTTCGGCGTTGTCAGCCGGGCGGCAAAGCGAGAGCCGCACGCACGCACGCCATCTGAAGGGCAAAGGGAAACGGCACGCGGTCGCGCTCGGCAAATCCTCGAAGCCGGCAGCGAAGTCCCGCCTTGCAAGTGGCAAGCAGCGGCCCGCAGCGCGGGTCACCGCGAAGTCGGCGCCCCGTCACGCGCCGACCCGCATCGCCGCGCGACGCTGATCCCGCCCGCCTGCAAAAACAAACGCTGGCTATCGCCGGCGTTTTTTTCATTCAGCCGTAGAGGTGGCATCGCACCATGCGGTTGCCGGCAAGTGTCGTCTCGGCCGGATACTCGCTGCGGCAACGCCCGGTTGCTTGTGGGCAGCGAGGATGAAAATGACAACCCGAGGGTGGATCGAGCGGCGACGGCAATTCGGTGCCGGCAACCGGTGCATCGGTGACGACACCGCCATCGACCCGCGGCACTGCGGCGAGCAGAACGCGCGTATAGGGATGCTGCGGGTCGCGCAACACCGACTCGACCGGGCCATGCTCAACGATGCGCCCGAGATACATGACCGCCACATCGTGCGCGAGATAGTCGACCACCACGATATTGTGAGTGATGAACAAGTAGGCCAGACCGAGTTCTCGCTGTAGCTGCCGCAGCAGGTTGAGAATCTGCGCCTGCACCGAGACATCCAGCGCACTTGTCGGCTCGTCGCATATGATCAGCTTCGGGCTGACGGCGAGCGCGCGGGCGATGGCGATCCGCTGGCGCTGGCCACCGGAGAACTCGTGCGGGTAGCGCCCGGCCATCGCAGCGTCCAGCCCGACTCGCGTCAGCAATTGGGCAACCCGCTCGGTACGGCGGACCCCGTCTGCCTCCACCGCCAGTGCAGCCATCCCTTCCTCGATAATCTCGCCGACCCGCATGCGCGGGTTGAGCGACCCGAACGGGTCCTGAAAGATCATCTGCATGTCGCGCCGCATATCGGCCAGAATCGACGCCGAAGCGCCGCGCAGATCCTGACCGGCAAGATCGACGCGGCCATCCGTTATGCCGATCAACTGGAGAATCGCTTTGCCCACTGTGGTCTTGCCGCAGCCGGACTCGCCGACCAGGGCCAGCGTACGTCCGGCAGAAAGCGCGAGCGAAACGCCGTCCACAGCTTTGACATGCGCGACGACACGCTGGAGAAGACCGCGTTTGACCGGAAAGTGTACTTTCAGAGCCTCGACTTTCAGCAAAGGCTGCACAGCGCCGATTGGCGCCGTCTCGTCGGCTGCCGGCGTGCTGGCCGCAATCTCGCGGCATTGCTCGGCCGGATCGAACAGGTGACAGCGCACCGCCTGCCCTGAAGGTTGTCGGTGCCATGCCGGAGGCTGCGTCCGGCAGCGATCCCACGCCGCCGGACAGCGCTCGACGAAGCGGCACCCGGCGAACTCCCGATCGAGTGGCGGCACGTTGCCGGCGATGGTTTCGAGCCGCCGGCCGCGCAGTGCGGCACTGGGCAAAGCAGCGAAGAGCTTGCGCGAATATGGATGCAAGGGCGAGGAAAAGAATGCCTCCCGCCCGCCGGTCTCGATCAGATGTCCGGCATACATGACACCGACCTCGTGCGCCATCCGCGCGACCACGCCAAGGTCGTGCGTAATCAACAGAATGCCCATCCCGCGGTCCCGCTGCAGGGCGGCAAGCAGATCGAGCACCTGGGCCTGGATCGTGACGTCGAGGGCCGTCGTCGGTTCGTCGGCTATCAGCAGCTCGGGGTCTCCGGCCAGCGTCATGGCTATCATCACGCGCTGTTTCATGCCGCCCGAGAGCTGGAACGGATAGTCGTCGAGCCGGCGCAGCGGGTCGGGAATGCCCACCGCCGCGAGCAGTTCGCCCGCGCGCTGACGCGCCTGCGCGCCGCGTAGCCCGCGATGCAGCGCCAATGCTTCGCCGATCTGATCGGCCACGGTTATGACCGGATTGAGGCTGGTGGCCGGCTCCTGGAACACCATGGCAATGCGGCCGCCGCGCACGGCGCGCATCTCGCTCTCGGTCAGCGCGCTCAGATTCTCGCCTGCGAGAACCACTTTGCCATCGGTCAGCACACCGCCGTCGGGTAGCAGGCGCATGATCGCCAGCGCGGTCATGGATTTGCCGCAACCCGATTCGCCAAGCAGCGCAAAGGTTTGTCCGCGTTCAATACTCAACGACACGCGATCGACCGGCTGCACGGTGCCGTGCGAGGTCGACAGGCGAACGCAAAGAGCGGTGGCGTCGAACAGTCGCTGGTCCTGCGCCGTGTCGCTAGGCATGCGCCGCCTTCCGGTTCAGGCGATTGCGGCTCAATATCTGCATTCGCGGGTCGAGCGCCTCGCGCACTACATCGGCGAACAGATTGGCCGACAACACCAGCACGAACATGAACACGAAAGCCGCGGCGAGCGACCACCACACCATGGGATCACGCGACAGTTCCATACGCGCCTGGTTGATCATGGTGCCGAAACTGACAGTGTTCGGGTCGACCCCGATCCCGACGTAGGACAGCACCGCTTCGGCCAGCACCAGTCCGCTGAAATCCATGACGACAGTGATCAGGACCAGGTGCATCAGGTTCGGCAGGATATGCCGAATCATGATGCGCACCTGCGTTACGCCGAATGCGCGTGCCGCCTGCACATAGTCGAGTTCGCGAAGTTTCAGGGTTTCACCCCGCAGCAGGCGGCACAACCCGGTCCAGCTGGTCACGCCCAGTATCCCGCACAGGGCCAGCAGCCGCGCATCGGCACGCTCGGCCGAGGTGGCGAACCAGTCGGGATGGGTGTCGATCACGACCTGCATCATCAGTACCGAGGCGGCGATCAGCAACACACCCGGAATAGAGTTCAGCGTTGTGTAGATGTATTGCACCACGTCATCGATCCAGCCACCGAAGTAGCCCGCGACAACGCCCAGTGCGATCGCAAACGGCATCATGACCAAGGTCGTCAGAGTGCCGATCACCAACGCAGTGCGTATGCTCTTCAGGGTCAGGTAGAGCACGTCCTGTCCGACCTTGTCGGTGCCGAACACATGGTAGTCGGCGGAAAGCAGGAACAGCGGCACAAGAAGGACAAGCGTTGCGCCCAACGCCGTCAGCACACCGTTCCAGGCAATTGGCGTTTCCCGCCGCCAGATCGCGCGCCAGGCCGAAGCGAGTGGGCAGGCCGACTGACGGGCCACACGCCACGCCACACCCAGCGCGATCGCCAGCCAAAGGGCGGCGGCCACCGGGAGTGCGCGCGCCAACCCGGACAAAACATCCGGCACCAGTTGCGACGACGGGTTCTGCAGGTGCGCGGCCGCATGTTTGAGTCGCGGAAAGTCGCGAAACTGAGTCCCGTCCGGTCGATCGATGTTCTCCTTGTCGTAGAGATACGCGGCGAACGGAGCGGAATAGGTCTTCTCTGCTCCGCGGCGCAGCACTTGCGCCAGGGCATCGAACGCGCTGCGCACCTCGACCGAGTGGCGCACGTCGGTGGTTGCCGCCGAGACCGACTCCAGTCGCGGGCGATAGTGCAGCGAGTCGAGTACGCCGATCAGGACGAACAGCAGCAGCAAAGTCAGCGAAGCCATCGCGCTGCCGCTCGATCCGACGCGCCGCCAGGGCTCGAGCATATGCGGCTGCGACCTGACGTAGAAAACGCCGGCAACGACGACGGCGATCAGCAGGAACAAGAGTATGTCCGACCAGAGGAGTACGGGTTGAAAGGCCATGACCTATTGCAGGCGTATGCGCGGGTCGACGAGCGTGTAGGAGATGTCGGTGAGAATCAGGCCGACGATGTAGAGCACCGACCCGATGAACACCATCGAGCGCACCACCGCAAAATCCTGCGACTGGATCGCCTCGATGGTGTAGCTGCCCAACCCGGGAATGCCGAAAAACGACTCGGTGATCAGGCTGCCAAGAAACAGGCTCGGAATGACGACCACTGCACCAGTCAGGATTGGAATCATCGCGTTCTTGAGCACATGACGGAACAGGACGGCCATCTCCGGCAGACCTTTGGCACGCGCGGTTCGGACATAGTCCTTAAACGCTTCTTCGAGGAAGAATGCACGATACATTCGCGCGCCGGAGCCGATGCTGCCGACTATGCCGACCAGCACCGGCAAGACCAGGAACCTCGCACGGTCAACGCCCTCTCCGTAACCGGAAATGGGCACAAGATTCCACATCTTGCTGAACACGAACTGCCCGCCGATGATGTAGAACATGCTCGAAATCGACATCATGGCGATGCAAAGCGCAACGCCCCCGTAGTCGAGGTATGTGGCGCGAAACATCACCTGCAACAAGGCGAATGCGATGGTTACCAGCAGGCTGAGCAGGAAAACCGGCAACGCGATCGCCAACGACGGGCCCATGCGGTTGCGGATTTCGTAACCGATGTCGCGGCCGTCGTCCGAGCGACCGAAATCGAACGCAAACATGCGGATCGATTTGGCATAGAAGATTGTATCCGTGAGCTTGGCGGATGCCGCCGCCTGCGAATTGTAGAAAAGCGGCTTGTCGTAGCCTCGCTCGGCTTTCCAGCGCACGATCGCTTCGGGCGTCACGCGCTTGATGCCGAGTTGCATGCGGGCCATGTCGTCCGGGGTATTGACCACGAAGAACAGCGCAAAGGTCAGCAGGTTAACCCCGAGTAGTATTGGAATGGCATAGAGCAGCCTCCGAACGATGTAGGCGAGCATCGTCTACCTCATGCCGATACAGCGTGGGCGGCGACCAACAAGTTTCCCTGAGCCGGGCGGCGCCAACAGAATTCGCCGGCGCTGCCATCGTAGCCGCGCTGATCGAGACTCCATGCGCGAACGAGCGCCAACCGGGTCTCCGGCGCGCGACCAAAGAACTGATCCGACAATCCCAGGAATTTCGCCGCAAACAACGGGTGCTTGCCGCAGCGGTGCACATTCGCTTTGCGACAGGGCCGCGCACTCCGGAAACCCGCATAGCGAGCGCGCTGCGCGCTCAGTAGGCAAAATCGGACGCGAACCGGCATTCGGACGTTCGTCACTGTCCTTTGATGCCGTGCCCGGCCGCGGGGCAGCGGACGCCATCTGGTTCCGCTGGCGCACTGGAATCATGCCGTACGAGTGTTCGGAATTGCGCGTTCGCGCTCGCGCCGCCGATATGAAATGACGGCTGGCGCGATGATCGCAGCGAGCAGCCCGAGCATGACTGCAATCGGCCAGCGCACGGGTGCATTCCACTTCGCTCGCTGTTGTTCCCGCAGCGACGCATCAACCTTCTGGTACTTCATGTTGCCGCGGATGATCTTGCCGGCCTTGCGATTGGACATCCAGCCATGCTGCAACACGTAGGCGACATCGTGGTAGCCAAAAAGCCAGGGGGCATCTGTCTGCAGCATGTGGACCATACGATCGATGATTTCCTGCCGCTCGGAACCTTCATCCATGTTCTTCATCTTTTCGAACAGCGCGTCGTACTCGGGATTCTCGTAGTTCGCCGCGTTCTCCCCCTGGGTTCTCACCTTTGCCTGAGGACCATGGAACAGAAACAGGAAGTTCTCCGGGTCCGGATAATCCGCGTTCCACCCCCAAAAGAACATCTGCGCAGTACCCTTGCGCATCTTGTCCTGAAAGCGATTGTAGTCTGTCGATCTGACGACAAGCTGTATGTCAAGCTTGGAAAACTGCTTGTTGTACCAGTCGACACGTGACTTGTCACCCACGCCGCCGCCGGTCGTATCCAGATGGATCACCAGAGGCTCACCTGTCTTCGTATCCCGTCCGTTCGGGTATCCTGCTTCTGCGAGCAGGCGCTTGGCTTCCCCGATAGACTTGCGGCGAGGCTTGCCCTCTGCCCAGTCGTAGACTACCGGATTCATACCCTCCTTTCCCCCGCGGTATCCCGTTATGCCAGGGGGAATAGGGCTCTGCGCCACCTCGCCTCGACCGTTTAGGAAGATGCTCACGTACTCCTCCAGATCGACAGCAATCGATATCGCTTGGCGCAGTTTGCGCGCACGCTCCGACGAGCCTCCGACAACTGGATCAAGCATGTTGAACCCGGTATAGGACACGGTCGGCTGCACCGCCGTGACCAGGGTCATGCCGCGCTCCTGCATATCGTCTGTCAAGCGGGCGTCGCCTTGCGGTCCGAACCGCACCGCCTGATCGAAATTCTCTCCACCCACGCCCGAAACATCGTAGTAGCCCTGGATAAACTTGTTCCAGTAGGGGATGGTTTCCTTCTCAAGCGAGAAAACGACCTTGTCGACGAACGGCAGGGGCTTGCCGCAATCCGCCAGCAATCCGGCTTCACGGTCGCCGGCTTCGCCTTCGCAGGGATACGTATCGCCGTGATAGTTCGGATTGCGTTCGAGCACCATCCGTGCGTTCGGATTGTTTTCCGTCAACATGTACGGCCCAGTGCCAATCGGATACCAGTCCAGCGTGAGATTGCGTTCGTTCATGCCCGGTTGCGAGAAGAATCGGTCAGCTTCCACGGGTACGGGCGCAAAGAAAGGCATCGCCAACCAATAAACGAACTGCGGATACTTTCCCTCGAGCTTAATTCTGAAGGTGTATCGATCGACTCGCTCTACCCCGGACAACTCGTGTTGCGACAACTCGAGCCAGGAAGATCTGTCCTTATCCGCCTTTGCAAGGCGGGACTGCAGGTCGCGCAGACCGACGATGTAATCGGCGAGGAGTTCGAACGCAGGCGAATGTAGGCGAGGATGCGCGAGCCGCTTAATCTGATAGATGTAATCGTCGGCCGTAAGCTCGCGCGTTCCCCTTTCGACGAAATCGGCCAGCTTGCGCTTGTCACGTACCTGGTCTCGCGTCAGTCCGAGATAGCGCGGTTTGCCGGCCGCATCGACGGCAAAGGCAGGGTGCGGCTGATACCGAATCCCGGGCTTGATCCGGATTTCGTACACGCTGAAACCGATCGCAGCACCCTGTGGGTCGGCGGGCAACGGACTGCCGTCTCGGTCGAGGTAGGTGACGCTGGGAAGTCCCTCGGTGGTCATCGGGATCAAGCGATACGGACGCTTCAAGTAATCGTACTGAAGCGGCGGCTCGTAGATCTGGAACAGAAAGGTTGCTTCGTTCTCGCTATACGATTGGACAGGGTCCAGATGCTTGGGCCGTTCCGTGAAAGCGCTGTAGAAAATGTTCCTGCCCCGATCCGCGCTCGGATAAGGGTCATTCCATACGTCCGCACACCCAGCCAAGGTCAAGGCGGCGCAACCAGCCACGAAAGCGAGGACAAATCGGCGCATCACGTGAGTGTAGCGGAATGCCCCGGCGGCCGTCATCCATCCAGAGCAAGGCACCGGGATTGCATCGGCTATAATCTCGCGGGTCCAAACGAGAGGGGTTCCCCGCCATGGGTTTTCTTGCCGGCAAGCGCATTCTGATTACCGGTCTGTTGTCCAATCGCTCGATTGCCTACGGTATCGCACGCGCAATGCACCGCGAGGGCGCAGAACTGGCGTTTACATATCAGAACGACCGGTTCCTCGAACGTTTGACGCGGATGGCGGCGGAGTTCGACTCGCGCCTGGTGTTTCCCTGTGACGTTGCCAATGACGATCAGATGAGCAAGCTGTTCTCTGATCTTGGCAATTCATGGGACGGTCTCGAAGGCATTGTTCATTCGATCGCATTTGCGCCAACCGAAGCGCTCGACGGCGACTTTCTCGAGGGGCTGTCTCGAGAAGCCTTCCGCGTGTCGCATGAGATCAGTGCCTACAGCTTCCCCGCGCTGGTGAAAGCCGGTCTGCCGATGATGTTGAGGCGCAACGCCTCGGTTTTGACGATGTCGTACCTGGGTGCCGTGCGCACAATGCCCAACTATAATGTCATGGGAATGGCGAAAGCCAGCCTTGAAGCATCGGTTCGCTATCTGGCGGCATCGCTCGGTCCGAAGGGCATTCGCGCCAATGCCGTGTCGGCCGGCCCGATCAAGACCTTGGCCGCCGCTGGGATCGGCAGCTTCGGCAAACTCCTTGCGTACAACCAGAAGAACGCGCCTTTGCGGCGGAATGTTACGATCGACGAGGTTGGCAATGTCGCGGCGTTCCTGTGTAGCGACCTAGCCAGCGGCATTACCGGCGAAGTCACCTACGTGGATGCCGGATTCAATACGACTGCGCTTGGCAATCCCGATCCTGATTGAGGACGACGGGCAAAACGATCTAACCCGGCTTTGAAGGCAGGTTTCTTCCCAGTGGCCTGCATTTCAAGGCTGTTTCGCTTCTAGTGCCGCATTGTTGATTTGCACCTTGTAGCGGGCGCGCAACGCAGCAAGGTAGGCATTTAGCTCTTCACCCGACGCGAGTTGCTCAAGTTGAGCCTGGGCCGATTTCAACCGGGGATCGTCCGGTTTGACCGGCGGCTTGTTCACCCCGCTAATTCTGTAAATTGTGGTCCCGGCGGTGGGCGACTCTGCCATTGCATACGCAGGCAACTTGTCGGCTGCGGCCTTGAATAATGCGCGCAGCGCATCCGGCGCCGTTCCGGGCGCGCCATTGCGCGTGATCTTGCGAGATTGCGGCCAGACCAGATCCACTGCCTCGCCTTTCTTCAGTTTCTCCAACTTGGCGCTCGCATCTTGGGTCGCAAGCTTGCCGGCCTCTTCCCGCGTCAGGCGCTTCTCGATGTCGGCGCGCACGTCGTCCAAAGGCCGCAGGGCCGCCGGCTTGTGTTCCAGCACACGCGCCGCAACGAGTGTATTCGGCGCGATTTCGACAGCTTCGGTGTTGCGCCTGTTCTTGATCGCATCGTCGCTGAACAGCGCGCCAAGGAACTTGGGATTTGCCAACCCTCCTGCGCCTTGGCCAGTCTTGCTGATCCAGTCCGTGTTCTGTGTGCTGAGTTTGAACTTCTCGGTCACGGGCTTGAGGCTATCCGACTGTTCATAGACCAGGTTACCGAACTGTTCAGCAGTCTCAGCATATTTCTTCTCCGCCAACAGCCGTTTCGCTTTGTCCACAAACTCTGCTTTGGTCTGCGGCGCAGCGGTTACTCCTTGTGGCTTGGCAATGAGGATGTGGCTCGCCCGACGTTGTTCACTGTCCTTCTCGTTGCGAATGCCGGTGAGTTTGATTATGTGAAAACCGAAGTCGCTCTCTACCGGCCCTCTGATGTCGCCTTCGGTCATAGCAAACACGGCGTCTTCGAACGGCTTGACCATTGCGCCACGACCAAAGAACTCAAGGTCGCCACCCTTCTGGGCAGAACCGGGATCATCCGAGTACTTTTTGGCTAACTCGCCGAACTGCAACCCCTGGCGTGCTTCAGCAAGTACGGCCTCAGCCTTGCGCCTCGCTTGTGCGAGCGCCTCGACCTTGGATGCGACCTCTTCCTTGAAGCGCTTGTCGAGTTCCGCGTCATCAACCGTGACCAGCGGAAGCATCGCCCCGACGTCGAGCACCACATACTCGGCCTTGACCTGTTCGGCGGTCTCGAACTGGGACTTGTTCGCATCGTAATACTTCTGCACTGCGTCGACCGCAAGTTTCACTTGTGCGAGGTACTGATCCGTCTTGAACTGCACTTCGGCAAATTCCCGTTCTTCCGACTGC
>WBZP01000263.1_pt1 | contig 71974 bp, 68 predicted proteins | sample 5204301 | NCBI WGS metagenome assembly WBZP01 (sample SAMN12412401, study PRJNA552823) | activated sludge metagenome | isolation source: activated sludge from nitrification reactor of wastewater treatment plant... | place: USA: Pennsylvania | collected 2017 | reverse complement strand
TGCCGTTCTCGCCCGTGTAGAGCACCGGGTAGTACTCGTCGAGGCGGCGGGCGATGTAGTTGGCGGACGCGATCGCGGTCAGTGTGGCCGCGCGCAGGCCGGCGGCACCCATCATCCGGATGTACATCCAGGTGATCGGCAGGATCGACGCCGAACCGTACGGCGCCGAGGACACCGGGTGGCCCTTGGGCAACTCGTCGGCCAGTGGATGGCCGGGCAGGAACTCGGCCAGGTGCGAGCGCACGGCCACCGGCCCGACGCCCGGTCCGCCACCGCCGTGCGGGATGCAGAACGTCTTGTGCAGGTTGAGGTGACTGACGTCGCCGCCGAACTTGCCCGGCCGGGCCAGTCCCACCAGGGCGTTCAGGTTGGCGCCGTCGACGTAGACCTGCCCGCCGGCGTCGTGCACCGCCGCGCAGATGTCGGCGATGTCGTGCTCGTACACCCCGTGGGTGGACGGGTAGGTGATCATGATCGCCGCGAGGTTCGCGGCGTTCTCGTCGACCTTGGCCCGCAGGTCGTCGAGATCGACGTCGCCGTTGTCCCGGCAGGCCACCACCACGACCCGCATCCCGGCCAGCGCGGCCGACGCGGCGTTGGTGCCGTGCGCCGACGACGGGATGAGGCACACGTCGCGATGTGAATCACCTTGTGCGGCATGGTAATCGGCGATTGCGAGCAATCCGGCATACTCCCCCTGCGAGCCGGCGTTGGGCTGCAGCGAGATCGCGTCGTATCCGGTGAGGCCGGTCAGCCAGCGCTCCAGGTCGGCGATCATGGTGCGCAGACCCGGGGTGTCGGACGCCGGGGCGAAGGGGTGCTGGCGGGCGAACTCCGGCCAGGTGATCGGCTCCATCTCGGCGGCGGCGTTGAGCTTCATGGTGCACGAGCCCAGCGGGATCATCGTCCGGTCCAGCGCTAGGTCCTTGTCGGCCAGCGCCCGCAGGTAGCGCATCATCGCGGTCTCGGTGCGGTGGCTGGTGAACGCGGGATGGGTCAGGAACTCCGACGTGCGCGTGACGATTCCCGCACACGTCCGGCCGGCCGAGGAAGCCCCGAACGCCTCTAGCACCGCGGCGACGTGCGCATCGGTGGTGGCCTCGTCGCACGCCACCGACACGTGGTCGGCGTCGACGCGCCACAGGTTGATCCCGCGCTCCTTGGCGGCGGCCACCACGGCGTCGGCCCGGCCGGGGACGCGGGCCAGAACCGTGTCGAAGTACCGGTCGTGCACCAGCGCATCACCGAGTGCGGTCGCGATGGTCTCGGCGTGGCCGTGGACCCGGCGCGCGATCGCCGTCAACCCCTCGGCCCCGTGGTACGACGCGTACATCGCGGCCATCACCGCCAGCAGCACCTGCGCGGTGCAGATGTTGGACGTGGCCTTGTCCCGGCGGATGTGTTGCTCCCGGGTCTGCAGGGTGAGACGGAACGCCACTGACCCATCCCCGTCCAGGGACACCCCGACGAGTCGGCCGGGCAGCTGCCGGGCATGTTTGGTGTGAACGGCCAGATACCCGGCGTGAGGACCGCCGAATCCCATTGGCACACCGAATCTTTGAGCACTGCCGAAGGCGACGTCGGCGTCGATCTCACCCGGCGGCGTGACCACCGTCAATGCGAGCAGATCGGCGCCTACGGCCACCAGCGCCCCGCGCTCGTGCGCCTGCCCGATCACCGTCGACCAGTCGGTTACCCGCCCGCTGGCGCCGGGCAACTGGACGATGACGCCGAAGAACTCACCCTCGGGCAGGCCGTCGCGCAGGTCGGCCGTGACGATCTCGATGCCGAGCGGCTCCGCACGGGTGGCCACCACCGCGGCGGTCTGGGTGAAGATGTCGGCGTCGACGAGCAGACGATTGCTCTTCGACTTGCCGGCGCGCTGCATCAGGGTCATGGCCTCGGCCGCCGCGGTGCCCTCGTCGAGCATCGACGCGTTGGCCAGCTCCAGGCCGGTGAGGTCGGCGATCATGGTCTGGAAGTTGAGCAGCGCCTCGAGCCGGCCCTGGCTGATCTCCGGCTGATACGGCGTGTAGGCGGTGTACCAGGCCGGGTTCTCGAGGATGTTGCGCAGCAGCACCGGCGGGGTCAGCGTGTCGTAGTAGCCCTGCCCGACCATCGACACCGCGACGGTGTTGGACCCGGCCAGTGCGCGCAGTTCGGCCAGCGCCTCGTGTTCGGACACCGGTTCCGGCAGGTCCACCATGCCCGGTGCCCGGCCGGTGGCGTCCAGCGCGTCGAGGATGTTGGCGGGCAGGGCCCTGGTGGCCAGTTCGTCGAGCGACGAAACGCCGATGATCTCGAGCATGGTCGCGACATCGGTGGCGTCCGGACCGATGTGGCGGTCGGCGAACTGCTCGGGCACGGTGACTCCTCAGCGGGCAGGCGGAACTACTGCTCCTCCCCCTCTGTCGTCACCCGTGGCCGGGCGCCTGAGAGATTCGGCCGTGCGGCCTTTCCCCATGGGCGGGCCAGACCGCAGACGGTACAGCCGCTTTCCAGAGGCATCGGGGCCGTGCGCGGTCCGGGGGCCTGAGAGGTTGGCGGAGAGGTGTTGCTCCTTCGGCGTCCGTGACTGGCGGTCACGGAACTCTCCCGCGGGCGGGCGATGCGCGGTTCAGCTTACCCGCAGGGGCGGGCTCAGCCGATCTTGCGGTCGCGGTGCTTGCGCCGCGAGGCCAACTCGTCCTCGGGTGCGGTGATCGACTCGCCGCCGTCGGCGCGTTCGCCCGGGAAGTCGGCGATGGCGCCGGTGAGTTCGCGCATCGCGCCGGAGACGGCGATGCCGAACACGCCCTGCCCACCTTGCAGGAGGTCGACGACCTCTTCGGCGGACGTGCATTCGTAGACGGTGGTGCCGTCGGAGAACAGGGTGATGTTGGCCAGATCCTCGACTCCGCGCTGGCGCAGATGATCCACGGCGACGCGGATGTTGTGCAGCGAGATGCCGGTGTCGAGAAGGCGTTTCACGATCTTGAGGACCAGGATGTCCTTGAACGAGTAGAGGCGTTGGCTGCCTGAGCCGGCCGCACCGCGGATGGACGGCACGACGAGCGAGGTGCGGGCCCAGTAGTCGAGCTGCCGGTAGGTGATGCCGGCGATCTGGCACGCGCTGGGGCCGCGATAGCCGATGAGTGCGTCGGGGACGGAGTCGTCCGGGAAGAGGCCGGGTTGCACGGGGCCTTGCTCGTGGGCGGCGGACTCGACGGCCGAGTCGGTTTCGGCGTCGGTTTTCAGGTCCAGCTGCTCCTGCCGTGGCTGTTCGCCCACCCCTGATTCCTCTCGCCGATCGTGTCCGCTTCGGTCGCCGGACCGCGCCGCGGTCGAGCGGCCTTGACGGGCCCGAGTGTTCAAGAGCATACGCTCCCGTTGGGTTCCCCGGTGGGAGCCGGACCCAACTTCTCGCTTCCAAGTATCGCTGGAATTCCGCCGCTGCCCGACAGGCGCCGGGCGTGTCGAATGGCAAACGACCAGTTGAGACGGTTCCGTGACATTCGCGGCTCGAAGCCGCCGGATCAGGTGGCCTTGAAGTCGTCCGGCGAGATGGTGTCGAGAAACTCCTTGAACTTTTCGACTTCGTCTTCGCGGACCGTGCCCGAGGCCTCCTCGTCGGATTCGTCGGGGATCAGCAGTCCGGCCTCGGCCAGGACGGCCTCCTCGACGTAGATCGGCACGCCGACGCGCAACGCGATCGCCACCGAGTCCGAGGGCCGGGCCGACACCGTGATGTCCTGATCGAAGATCAGATCCGCGTAGAACGTGCCTTCCTGCAGATCGACGATCCGCACTTCCTTGAGCGAATGCCCAAGAGCGGCGATCAGGTCCCTGATGAGGTCGTGCGTCAACGGGCGAGCCGGTTCGACGCCCTGCTGTTCCAGCGCGATGGCGGCGGCTTCGGACTGCCCGATCCAGATGGGCAGGTAGCGGTCCCCGTTCGTTTCCCGCAGCAGCAGGACCGGCTGGTTTTGAGGTTGCTCGACGCGTATGCCGACGACACGGACTTCACCCATCAGTATTGCCCCTCCGAAGGCTGCGGCGAACTGCCTCCAACTCTAGCCCTCACCGGTGCAGAACGTCGCGAACGGCCGACTTGATCAGCGAGGTGTGCAGGGTGATGGCCAGGGCGGCCACTTCGCGGGCGAGGTCGTCGGCGCGGTCGCGGGCGCCCACCTTGTCGGTCTTCACCAGGGGCCCGGCGATCTGGGCGATCAGATCCGACTGCCGGTCCGCCGCCGAGCGGAACGCCCGCAGGTGCCGGGGTTCGACGCCGTAGTCGGCCAGCGCGCGGGCACACTGCGCGATGACCACCGCGTGCTCGTCGAAGTAGGCCGCGCCCGCGCCTCTGGCGACCGGGGTGATGACGCCGTTCTTCACCAGCGCGGTCAGCAACTCCGGCGAAACCCCGGACTGTTGGAGCAGGTCTTCGCGGGTGAGCCGGATGCGCGTGGGCCCCACGGCCGCGGACTGCGCGGCCGGGCTCTCCCCGTCGCCGACGAGGCGGGGACCTCCGTAGGCCGAGACGGGTCCGGGCAGTTCACCGTCGGGCTGGGCGTCCAGTTGCGCCTTGATCACCTTCAGCGGCAGGTATTGGTCACGCTGGGCGGTCAGGACGAACCGGAGCCGGGCGCAGTCGTAGGCGGTGAATCTCCGATACCCCGAGGCGGAACGTTGCGGCGTGACCAGTCCCTCGGCTTCCAAGAATCGGATCTTGGAGATGGTGACATCCGGGAAATCGGGTTGCAGCAGGTCAAGGACCGCTCCGATCGACATCCCGGCGAGTTCGGGAGTATCGGGAGCCGTCACTAGCTGCCTGGACCCCCGTCATCGGCCCGCGGCCCGGTCAGGAACACCAGCCGGAACTTGCCGATCTGGACTTCGTCGCCGTTGGCCAGCACCGCCGAGTCGACGGGCTCCCGATTGACGTAGGTGCCGTTGAGGCTGCCGACGTCGACAACCTGGAATTCGCCGGACTCCAACCGGAACTCGGCATGCCGGCGGCTGACGGTGACGTCGTCGAGGAAGATGTCGCTGTCGGGGTGCCGACCGGCCGAGGTGCTGGCCTGGTCCAGCAGGAATCGCGATCCGGCGTTGGGCCCGCGCTTGACGACCAGCAGAGCCGAACCGACCGGCAGGCCTTCGACGCCCGAGACCGTGCTCTCGGATCCGCTGGACGGCGGGGCGTCGAGCTCGTTGAGAAAGTCGGCGCGGAAGACCGACGTCGTCTCAACGGTTACCTCGTCGGAACTGTCCTTGTCCGTCACACCTGGCTCCTCACTTGGCTGCTGTGGCGGCGTCTCCAGCATTCCCTGGCGCCCTTGGCCTCCGGTCGCCGCCCCACACTTCCGCCGACTTCGACCGTACCGTGCGATCGGCGTTCGGTGGTGCGATCGCGGTCGGAACGGCGGCCGAGAGGCACCCTAACAACCGTTCACTCGGTCAGCGAGGCCTGGTAGGCGTCCGGATCGAGCAGTGCGGTCAGGTCGTCGTCGAGCGTTCCGCCGTCCACCCGCAGGTCCACCAGCCAGCCGTCGCCGTACGGGTCGGAGTTCACCAGATCGGGGCTGCCTTCCAGATCCCCGTTGACGGCAACCACTTTCGCCGACAACGGGGCGTAGAGATCGGATACCGACTTGGTGGATTCGACCTCGCCGAACGCCTCGCCGGCCGTCAACACGTCGCCGACCGCGGGCAGCTGTACGAAGACCACGTCACCCAGGGCGGATTGAGCGAAATCGGTGATCCCGACACGCACGGTGTCGTCTCCGGTACGGCGCACCCATTCGTGCTCGGAGGTGTAGAGCAGTTCGGACGGGACTTCACTCACGGTGGTCTGGCTCCTCGGTAGCGGGCTATTTGACGGGCTGAGCGTATTGGCGGGGTTTCGGTTGCCGCAAGGCGGTGATGTCGACCCGGTCGGACTGCTGCACCGTCATCGTGCCGCCCACCCGCTCGACGCTGTCGACGGCGCCGCCCGGGATGTTCATCGCGGCGGCCAGTGTCGGTGGATCGCCGATTGCCAGAACGGAATACGGTGGCGACAGGGTCAGGCCGTCCATGGCCAGCGCGCCGGGCTGCCCGACCACCCAGGAGTCCACCCCCACCCGGACCGACTGTGAGTCGTCGTGGATCTCGATCGCCTCGGCTCCGGCGGCGCGCAGTTCGTTGACGACGTCGAGCATTGTCTCGGGGGCCACGCCGCGGGTCGGGTCGGTGATGGTGATCGTCACACCCGGCCCGGTGGCGGCGACCGTGCCGATCAGGATCGACAGCGCGGCCAGTCGGGCGCGGGCGTTGTCGATAGCGGCCTGATCGGAGGTGCCCGAGGCCTGCAACGTCGCCAGTTGTCGTTGCAGGTCGCCGACTTCGGTGTTGAGCGCGGCCTCGCGCTGCTGCAGCGATCCCAGCAGCGCCAGCAGATCGGCCGGGCGGGCGGTGTCCAGCGCGTCGCCGGACGTGGTCCGGCGGACCTGGGTCGCCAGGGCCAGCCCGAGGAGCAGGCACAGCACCACGGCGAGTGCGGTGAAGACGAACCGTGACCGGCGCTGTTGGGTTTCGGGCACCTCAGGCTCCGAACAGTCGCCGCCGCAGGGCCGCGGCGTTGCCGAAGATGCGGATGCCGAGGACCACGATTATCGCCGTCGACAGCTGGGTGCCGACGCCGAGCTGGTCGCCCACCCACACGATCAGCGCGGCCACGAGCACGTTGAACACGAAGGACACCACGAAGACCTTGGCGTCGAAGATGTGCTCGAGGTAGGCCCGCATTCCGCCGAACACGGCGTCGAGCGCGGCGACCACCGCGATGGGCAGATAGGGCTGCACGAAATCCGGCACGTTGGGATGGAACACCAGGCCCAGCACGATTCCGACGACGAGCGCGGCGATTCCGATCATCGGGCGTCCTCCATCTCAGGGCCCAGTCTTCTTGGCGAACTCGACATCTCGGGTGGCCCCGGCCGGCAGGGTCAGACCGTCCCCGATGCTCACCGTGACCCCCGCACCGTAGGACGACTCCAGCAGGCGCAGGCGGGCCAGGCCGGGGCTGCGGTCGAAGGTGTCGCGCATGGTGTTGGGCGGTCCCACCGCCAGGATGGTGTACGGGCCGGTGATCGGGTGGTTGTCGACGAGGATGGCGCCGCCGGCCTGGCGGATCGTCACGTTGGGTCCGATGCGGATGCCGCCGACCGAGACCGCCTCGGCGCCGCTGGCCCACAGGGAGTTGACCACCAGTTGCAGATCGCGGTCGAGGATCACCTGCCGGCTGCCGTTGACCCGCTGCTTGGACATGTCCGAGAGGTCGCGGCCGGCGCCGGGATCGGTCACGGTCACCGTCAGCCCCGGGCCGATCACCGCGGTGCTGCCGGCCGCCAGGCTCAGGGCGTCCAGTCCGGCCAGCAGGGTGCGGCCCTCGCTGTCGTCGCGCAGCCGGGTCCGGGCCAAGTCGTCGACCTGGCCCGCGAGGGTGTCGCGCTCCCGGGTCAGCCCGTCGTTGTTGTGTTCGGCGGTGCGCGCGTTGTCGGCCAGCACCCGCTGCGCGCTCGTCATGCCGGGGGCCAGGCTGCGGGCCTGGGCCACGGCCGCGGCAAAGACGGCTGCGATCAACAGGGCCCCGATGGCCTGCCAGATCCATTGCCGCCGTGCGGGTTTCGCGTCGCTGGCGGCTGCGGCGGCATAGCCGGGGTCGAGGTGGTCGGACAGCAGCGAGCGCAGCAGGGAGGGCACCGGCAACTTCTGGGGCTGATCGGCGTGGTCGCCGCTCAGCCCTGCGTCGGGGTGATAGCCGCCGAGCAGCCCGGCGTCCGGCGCCTCCGGGTTCATCCCGCGACCCGGGGCAGTTTGCGCAGCACCGCAGACACCTGCACGACGTAGAGGACGAAGGACCACAGGTACATGTAGACGCCCCAGATCAGGAACGCCCAGCCGCACGCGCCCACGGCCCGGCTCCACAGGATGTCCCACTGCCCCAGCAGGATCAACGGGAACGCCGACATCAGCGCGAACGTGGCGGCCTTGCCGATGTACGTCACGGGAAGCGCGGTCAGGCCCCGGCCGCGCAGCAGCGGCAGCGTCGCCGCCAGCAGGCCGTCGCGGACCAGCAGCACGGCGATGATCCACCACGGGACCATCCCGGCGATCGCCATGGCCACCGGCACCACCACCATGTAGAGCCGGTCGACGGCGGGGTCGAGCAGTTCGCCGAGGCGCGAGTACTGGTCGAGCAGGCGGGCGATCTTGCCGTCGGCCCAGTCGGAGGCGCCGCTGACCATCAGCACCGCGGTGGCCCAGCCGTAGGACCGCGAGACCAGCAGCAGGTAGACGAAAACCGCGATCAGGACGAGCCGCAGCACCGACAGCACGTTGGGCACCGTCAGCACGCGATCGCGGGTCTGGCCCGGCTGCGCGTCCATGGTGCCCAACCTAGTGCCCGGCCTAGCGGAACACTCCCGGCAGGCTCAGCACCGAGAGCGTGTCGTCCTGCAGCGGATTGTCGTGCACCATGTAGGTCCACGTCGAGGTGGGCCGGGCCAGTTTGGAGAGGTCCAGATCGAACTCGTGCTCGCCGCCTTCAGACGTTCGCGCCAGGTCGGCCGTCTCGAAGGTCTGCTGGGCGGCTTCGACGGCGTTGCTGGCCAGCGAACCGAACGCGTCGACGGCCAGCCGGTGGAACTCGTCGAGCGGGTTCTGCCGGCCCAGTGCCCGCAGGTGGATGCTCTCCCGGATGTCGGCGAGGTAGGCCAGGTGGTCGGCCCAGCCGCGGTCGAGGTGGTACAGCATGATCTGGCGGCAGATCCGCTCCAGCTGTTCGGGTGACAACCACTCGGACAGCTCTTCGGCCCGCTCCGGTGCGAGGACCTGCAGTTCCTCGTAGGCCGCCGGAGTCGCCAGCAGCTTGTTGCGCCGCTCGACGATGATGGCGCGCTGCTGGGCGATCAACTGGTTGTAGCGCCAGGTGTTGGCGTGCACGTCGAGCAGTTTGCCCTCGGCGATGCGCTGGGCGTGGTCGAGCAGCGACGCGGCCTTGGGGCTGACGATGCGGCCGTCTCCTTTTTCCGAGTCGGTTTCCGTCGGCAGCTTGCCGGGCTCGAGGTGCGAGGTCACCACGTCGTCCTCCCAGCTGGCGAAGAACACCGACGAGCCGGGGTCGCCCTGGCGCCCGGCGCGGCCGCGCAGCTGGTTGTCGAGGCGTTCGGTGTGGTGCCGGCCGGTCCCGACCACGTGCAGGCCGCCGAGCTCCACCACTCGCTGTTTTTCGGCGTCGTCGTCGCCGACGTCGGAGCCGCCGAGCCGGATGTCGGTGCCGCGGCCGGCCATCTGGGTGGACACCGTCACCGCCCCGAGGGCGCCGGCCTCGGCGATGACGGCGGCCTCCTCGGCGTCGTTCTTGGCGTTGAGCACGACGGCGGGCACGCCGCGGCGCAGCAGTTTGCGGTGCAGCTCTTCGGATTCGGCGACGTCCTGGGTGCCGACCAGCACCGGGCGGCCGGTGTCGTGCACCTCGGCGATGTGGTCAATGATCGCGTCGATCTTGGCCGCGTCGGTGATGTAGACGCGGTCCTTCTCGTCCTCGCGGATGTTGGGGGTGTTCGGCGCGATCGGTGACACGCCCAGCGAATAGAACTGGCGCAGCTGCTCGCCGGCCGCCAGCGCGGTGCCGGTCATCCCGCACACCGTCGGGTAGCGGTTGATCAGCGCCTGCACGGTGATGGTGTCGAGCACCTCCCCCGTCTCGGTGGTCTCGATGCCCTCCTTGGCCTCGACGGCGGCCTGAAGTCCGTCGGGCCAGCGTTGCAGGGTCGCGATGCGGCCGCGGGAGGAGTTGATCAGGTGTACCGCCCCGTTGCGGACGATGTAGTGCACGTCGCGCTGCAGCAGCACGTGGGCGTGCAGGGCGACGTTGACCTCGGTGAGGGTGGTGGCGACGTGTTCCTCGGAGTACAGGTCGATGCCGCCCAGCGCCTTTTCGACCTTCTCGGCGCCGGCCTCGGTGAGGTGGATGTTGCGCCGGTCGGCGTCGGCGGCGTAGTCGACTCCCGGCGTCATGTCGCCGACGAGTGCGACGATCTCCAGCCGCGGCTGTTCGCGGTGGGTGGTGCCGGCCAGCACCAGCGGCACCAGGGCCTCGTCGACCATGACGGAGTCGGCCTCGTCGATCAGGGCGACGTCGGGGTTCGGTGATACCAGGTCGTCGACGTCGGTCACCAGCTGGTCACGCAGGACGTCGAAGCCGATCTCGTTGACCGACGCGTAGGTGACGTCGCAGCCGTAGGCGGCCCGGCGTTCGGCGGCCGTCGAGCTCTCGGTGATCCAACCGACGGTCAGGCCCATGGCCTCCAACAGCGGGCCCATCCACTCGGCGTCGCGGCGGGCGAGGTAGTCGTTGACGGAGATGACGTGGACGTGCCGGCCGGCGAGCGCGTACCCGGCCGCGGCGATGGCTCCGGAGAGGGTCTTGCCCTCGCCGGTGGCCATCTCCACCACGTCACCGGCGAGCATCCGCAACGCGCCCTGCAACTGCACATCAAAGGGACGGAGTCCGGTCGCCCGCTCGGCCGCCTCGCGGGCGATCGCCAGGAATTGCGGGATGTCGGCCGAGTCTGCCAGCGCGTCGAGGTCGAGCAGCTCGGCGGCCTTGCGCAACTGTTCGTCGTCGAGTTCGGCCGCCTTGGCGTCGAACTCGGCTGCCGCGTTGACCTCTTCGGTGGAGCGGGTGCGGTTCTTGTCGGTGCTGGCGCCGAGCAGTTTCCAGAATCGGCCGCTCGTCTTGGGGGTACGTGCCACAGGACAACGGTACGCGGCTGCGGTCGCGAGCCGCAGCGCCCACCGGTGCGCGCATCTTGTCGTGCACACCGATCGGCCCGTGGTCCAAACCGGAGCCCTCCAAGGCGGCGCGGATCGTGTCCGGGGGTGATGGTATACCGAACATATGTTCGATAGAAAACGGAAGGTCGAGGTCACGCCCTGTACGCCGGTGACCTCGTCGCTGTTGGAGCGGATCCGGGCCGCCTCACGGGCGGAGTCGCAGGCAGCGGCCGAGAAGTTGGTGGTCGTCGCCGATCTGCATGAGGAGCGGGCCAAAGCGTTCGCCGACCGTGAGGAATGGGCTGTCGACGTCTGGGAGGCGGTGGCGGCCGAGGTTGCGGCAGCGTTGCGCACCAACGTCGGCATGGGCTACAGCTACCTGCGGTACGCCATGGCCATGCGGTTGCGCCTGCCCAAACTGGGCCGGGCATTCGAAGCCGGTGACATCGACTACCGGCTGTTCCAGACGGCGGTGTTCCGAACCCAGCTGATCGAGGACCCCGAAGCCCTGGACACCGTCGATGCCCAACTCGCCGCACGGGCGCCGCGCTGGCCGTCCATGAACCGGCGCAAGCTCTCGGGGGCGATTGACAAGATCGTGGCCAAGGTGGACAAGGACGCGGTCCGGCGCAGCCGCGACAACGCCGATGACCGGTTTGTCGAGTTTCACTCCGGGAGCGCCGGTCTGGGCGAGTTGAGCGGGCATATCTTCGACACCGCTGGTGTCGCGTTGAACAAGCGCCTCGACCAGCTGGCCGCCACGGTGTGCGACGGCGATCCGCGCAGCAGACAACAGCGCCGCGCTGATGCGGTCGAGCCGCTGGCTGTCGGGGCCGACCGGCTGGTGTGCCGGTGCGGCGGCGCCGATTGCCCGGCTGCCGGGAAGGCGCACCCGAAGGGCAGCGTGGTGATCCATGTCGTCGCCGAGAAGAGCGCGCTCGACGGCACGTCCGACGAGCCGGCCCACGTGGTGGGCAGTGACGTCCTGATTCCGGCCGAGGTGCTGCGCGAGCTGGCCGAGAACGCTGCGCGCCGACCGGTTATCCCGCCGTGCGACACACCGCCCGAGGCGGGCTACCGACCATCCCGTGCGCTGGCCGATTTCGTCCGCTGCCGGGATCTGACATGTCGTGCGCCGGGATGCGAACAGCCCGCCATCGGCTGCGACATCGATCACACGGTGCCCTACGACAAAGGCGGCGAGACACACGCGTCGAACCTGAAATGCCTTTGCCGCCTTCACCATTTGCTGAAAACATTCTGGGGCTGGCAGGACGAACAGCTGCCCGACGGCACGGTGATCTGGACAATGCCCGGCGGCGAACGATATGTCACCACCCCGGGCAGTGCGCTGCTGTTCCCCAGCCTGTGCACGCCGACGGGCAGCCTGCCCACCCCGCAGGCCCGGCGCTCGGACAGCGCAGACCGCGGCGTGATGATGCCCCGGCGGGCCCGCACCCGGGCGAAGTCGCGCGCCCAGGCCATCGCCGACGAACGCCGCCACAACCGCGACCGCCGACTGGCTCGCAGCCTGTGGCCCACCGACTACTTCGACTCCCCTGTCATCCCCGAGACCGCCGCCGCGCTCGACCCGGACCCGCCGCCGTTCTAGCTTGGCAGCTTCGCCCGGGCCTGCACGGTAGGTTGCCCGGGTGGATATGTTCACACCCTCCCTGGACTGGGGCAACGAGCTGGTCACGTCGTTGATCTGGATCGCCAAGGCCTGGGCGGTCTCCGCCGCCGTCACGTTGGTGGTGCTGGTCCTCATCGAGAGATTCACTAAATGGGGCCGGCAGTACTGGCACATCACCAAGCGGTACTTCGTCGGTCCGGGCAGTGCCCGGGTCTGGTTGTGGCTGGCGGCAATTCTGCTGTTCGTCATCGCCGGCGTGCGCCTCGACGTTCTGTTCAGCTACCAGGGCAACGACATGTACTCCTCGCTGCAGACCGCGTTTCAGGGCACGGGCGGGGGCGACGAGGCGGTGGCCGCATCAGGCCGGCACGGTTTCTGGATGTCGCTCGGTGTGGTCTTCAGCATCCTGGCGACCATCCACGTCGTGCGGTTGATGCTCGACCTGTTCCTCACCCAGCGGTTCATGCTGGACTGGCGCGCCTGGCTGACGGATCATCTGACCGGTGACTGGCTGGACGGTCACGCCTACTACCGCACCCGGTTCATCGATGAGACCATCGACAACCCGGACCAACGCATCCAGTCCGACATCGACATCTTCACCGCGGGCGTCGGCCCGTCACCGAACACCCCGAACAACACCGCCGAGAGCACCCTGCTGTTCGGCGCGATCAGCTCCATCGTGTCGGTGATCTCGTTCACCGCGATCCTGTGGAACCTGTCCGGCGATCTGTCGCTGTTGGGGTTCACCATTCCCCATGCGGTGTTCTGGATCTGCTTCGTATACGTGTTCGTCGCGACCGTCATCGCTTTCTGGATCGGCCGCCCGATCATCCGGTTGACGTTCAACAACGAGAAGTTCAACGCGGCGTTCCGCTATGCGCTGGTGCGGCTGCGGGATGCGGCCGAGGCGGTGGCCTTCTACCGCGGCGAGCGCGCTGAGCGCCTCCAGCTGCGGCGCCGGTTCGCGCCGGTGGTCGACAACTACAAGCGGCTCATCAACCGGATGATGGGCTTCAACGGGTGGAACCTGGCCATGAGTCAGATCATCGTGCCGCTGCCGTGGCTGGTGCAGGCACAGCGGTTGTTCCGCGGCGAGATCAAGTTCGGCGATGTCACCCAGACGGCGTCGGCGTTCGGTTCGATCCAGGACGGCCTGTCGTTCTTCCGGAACTCCTATGACAGCTTCGCCGGCTGGCGGGCTTCGATCATTCGTCTGCACGGTCTGGTCGTCGCCAACGAGCAGGGCCGGGCGCTGCCGGAAGTCGACGTCGAGCCGAGTGCGGCCAGTCTGGTAGAACTCGACGACGTCGAAGTTCGCACTCCGGACGGCCGCCAGTTGATCAACGATCTGGATCTGCGTCTGGACACCGGCGACTCGCTGCTCATCGCGGGCAAGTCGGGCAGCGGCAAGACGACGCTGCTGCGCAGCCTGGCGCAGCTGTGGCCGTACGCCAGCGGCACATTGCGTTGTCCGCCCGGCGACTCGGAGACGATGTTCCTCTCGCAGCTGCCCTACGTCCCGCTCGGTGATCTGCGGGCGGTCGTGAGCTATCCGAGCGAGCCCGGCGACATCCCCGACGACGACCTGCGGGCCATGTTGACGAAGGTCGCGCTGCCGCACCTGGTGGATCGTCTCGACGACACCGAGGACTGGGCCAAGGTGCTCTCCCCCGGTGAGCAGCAGCGGGTGGCGTTCGCCCGGATCCTGCTCACCAAGCCCAAGGTGGTGTTCCTCGACGAGGCGTCATCGGCGCTCGACGAAGGTCTGGAGACGATGCTGTACACGTTGGTGCGCACCGAGCTGCCGGACACCGTGCTGGTCAGCGTCGCGCACCGCGGCACCGTCGCCAAGTACCACGATCAGCGCCTGCAACTGCTCGGCGACGGCGCCTGGCAACTCGGCCCGGTCAGCGGGGCCGAACCGGCGCCCGTCTAGCGGGCCGCGGCCGCCGCGCCGGCCCGCCGGCCGAAGAACGAGCCCTCGCCGAGCTGGGTGCCGCTGGCGTAGCTCTTGCCGTCCTCGGCGATGTTCGACGCGCACGCGCCCACCGCGTACAGCCCGGGTACCGGGGTGCCGTCGTCGTGCAGCACCTCGCCGTCGATCGACACCGCCAGCCCGCCCATGGTGAAGCCGGAGTACATCGCCCGGCCCAGCGACAGGTCGAACACCGCCCACGGCCCATTGTCCTGCGGCGCAAGGTATTCCGGCTGCTTGTGGAAGTCGGGGTCCTCTCCCTTCGCGGCGTTGGCGTTGTAGCGTTCCAGCGTGGCGGCCAGGTTGCCGGCTGGAATGCCAAGCGCGCCTTCGATTTCCGCGATGGACTCGTAGCCGTCCAGGAAGCGGATCAACGGCATCTCGGGCATCTCGGTGTGGGCCTCGTCGACGATCAGATACGCGGTCTGCTCGGGCTGTTCGAGCACGAACGCCGATGTGCGGGAGTGGTAGGAGTCCTCCGCGACGAACCGCTTGCCGTCCTTGTTGACGATGACACCGGTCAGCAGGATCTCCGGCGGATACGCCGCGGCGGTGATGAACAGATGGTCCATGTTGGTGGCCACACCCCCGGCCGACACACCCATTCGGATGCCCAGGCCGTCGTCGTTGGGGTTGCCCAGGATGTAGGGGGCAACCATGCCGTGGTGTTTGGTCTTGCGTTCCTGTGCGAGCGCCGGGGTGTGCTTTGCGACCATCTCGGGGTTCATCGCGAATCCCCCGGCCGCGATGATCACCGAATTCGCCTTCACCGCACCGGTTTCGGCGAAATGCTTCCAGGCCACCCCCACCACTTCTTTCTGGGGCCCGTCCTGCCTCACGATGAGGTTGGTGGCGCCGGTCTCGTAGCGGAACTGCACCCCGAGATCGCCGGCCCGTTTCAGCAGCAGGTCGATCACCATCGCGGCGCCACCCAGCTCGCCGGGCACCGGCACCGAATGGCCGCGCGGCGCCGGCTTGGCCTGCTCGCAGAACGGCCACACCTTCTCGTTGCCGGTGTAGGACAACCCCTCCGTGCCCGGCGGCACCACGACCTTGCCGGGATAGAAGCTGCGCTCGAACTGGAAGCCCAGATCCTCAAGCCAGTTGAAGTGTTCGACACTGCCGTCGCAGTAGGCTCGGATCTTCGCCAGATCGGGTTCGCGTGAAACCGCGACCAGGTACTTGTACATCTCCTCGGCGGTGTCGGGATGCCCGGTGGCCTGCTGGACCGCGGTCCCGCCGCCGAGATAGAAATGCCCGCCGGCCATCGACGTGGTGCCGCCGGCTGCCGCGGCGCGTTCGAGCACCAGCACACTGGCGCCGGCCGCAGCGGCGGTCACGGCGGCACAGCCGCCGCCGATGCCGAAGCCGATCACCACGACGTCGACCTCGTCGGACCAGGATGCGACGTCGGCGACCGCGACGGTGTCGGGGATGTCGGTGTTCACGGCTTCTCCGGGGGTAGCTGGACAGGAGTCTGGACACTAATACGTATCGTCTCGCAGGATAGCCCAGCCGCCGTCGCGGCAGACGAACCCGGGTGGAACGCGTTCTAGTTGCTGGATTCCGGGTCCCCGGTCGGCCAGAAGACCGCCGCCGGGAAGCTGCCCCAGGTGCTGTTGAACAGTCCGACCAGCACTGCGCGGTTCCCGTCGACGACGTAGACCGGCCCGCCGGAGTCACCCTTCTGGCTGACCACCCCGTTGGTCATGGTGAACCAGCGGTTGTTGACGCGTTCCACCGTGCCGCAGCTCTCCCCGCTGACGACGCCGAAGTGACAGATCGGTGCGCCGGCCACCAAGCCGCCGGCCGCCCCCGATTGCAGGACGCGGCCGTCCGGCAGGACGTCGTTCACGGCCACGTCGGGGTTCAGCGCGATCCGCTGATAGTCGGTGATCACCTGGTCGGTGGCGATGACGGCACCCTGGATGACCGTGCTCTGCGAGGTGACGGGGACCCCGATCGGCCGGCCGGTCCGGTCGGTCACGGGTCCGGGGGCGCGGCAGTGGCCCGCCGTGTACGCGACCCGTTGGCCGACGTCGACGTATCCGAGTGTGCACAGGTTGGTGCCCTGTCGGATCTCCATGCCCGGGTAGGCGGCAGGACCGGGATCGGCGTGCGCGACGGGAGTCAGGACGCCGGCGACTGTCAGTGCCGCTATGGCCATCAGTGATCGCATGACTCATTATCGACGCTCATCACGCTTCTATTACAAAAAGAAAACAGCGGCCCGGTTGGCTTGCAATCCGGGCCGCTGTCTGAAGTTCGAAGATCAGTCGGGAATGGTCAGCACCTGACCGGGATGGATCAGGTCGGGGTTGGCGACCCCGCTGGCCGAGGCGATCTTCGGGTACTGGTTGCCGTCGCCGTAGAAGCGCTCGGCGATGGCCCACAGCGTGTCACCGGACACCACGGTGTAGGTCCGCGGTGCCGCGGGCGCGGGTGCGGGCGCCGGGGTCTCGGCGGCCGCCGGTGCCACCTCTTCCTCGACCTTCTTCAGTTCCGGCGCCGGCGGCGGCGGCTCGTCGGTGTTGGTCTTCGAGTCCCAGGCCGGTCCGTCGGCGGCGTAGAGCACCAGGTTGCGATCGTCCTGGAGCACCAGCTTGGCGTTCTTCTTGCCCTTGGTGTCGGTGTGCCAGACCGGCTTGTCGGCGGTGTAGAGGACGAAGTTGCCGTCCGTCTGCATCTCGGCGCGCACCACGTTCTGGCCGTTGGTGTTCGTCGACCACACCGCCTGGCCGCGGGCGGCCAGCACGAGGTTGCCGTCATCCTGCAAGGTCAGCGTGTAGGCGCCGTTCGGGGAGGTCAGCGACTCCCCCTTGCCCAACTTCTGTCCTTCGGTAAGCGTGTCTCCCACGTCCATCCCTTTCATCCCGTGTGTTCGGGTTGTCGTCTCGCCATGCCCCCGATGGGCAGGTGCGGACGACGAGACGAGCTTACCCACATTTTGTTTGCTGAAAAGAGTTGCGATCGGACCGATCCGCAAGCCGGTCAGGAGTCGAAACCCAGTCCCATCCGGTCCAGGGTTCTCAGCAGCAGGTTTCGCCTCCCGGCGTTGTGGTCGGCGCGGTCGAGCGACCACCGGGTGGCCTGAATTCCCATGCTGGCCACGGGTTCCGGCGGAAACGGCAACGGCTTTTCCCGGACCATCCGCAGCCGGGTGCGCTCGGTGGTCGCGCCGTCGAGCAGATCCAGGCACACGTCGGCGGCGAATCGGGCCGCGCCCACTCCCAGGCCGGTGAAGCCGTTCACATAGGCGACCCGGCCGCGGTGCGCGGTTCCCCAGTGCGCGCAGAACCGGGTGTTGGTGTCGATGGCGCCGGCCCAGCGATGGCTGAACCGCACGTCGTCGAGTGCGGGGAAGGTGAGGACGAAATGCGCCGCCAGCCGCTCGTAGGTTTGCGCGCGGTGCTCATAGGACGGGTCGACACGGCGGCCGAAGTGGTAGACCGCGTCGTAGCCACCCCAGACGATCCGGTTGTCGGCGGACAGACGGTAGTAGTGGAACTGGTTGGCGCAGTCCCCGACGCCCTGCCGGTTGCGCCAACCGATCCGAGCCAGCTGGTCGTCGGTCAATGGTTCGGTCGACAACACGTAGTCGTAGACGGGCACCGTGTAGAGCCGGTTGCGGCGCACCAGGCTGGGAAACACGTTGGTGGCCAGCACGACCCGATCGGCGGAGACCGTCGCGCCCGGGGTCGTCGCCAGCAGGCCGCCGGCCGCCCCCCTCAATGCACCGACCGGCGTGTGCTCGTGAACCGTGACCCCGGCTTGCCGGCATGCCCGCGCCAGTTCCAGCGCGAGCTTCGCGGGATGCACGATCGCGCACGTCCGGGCGCTGAACAGGCCCGCCAGGTACGTGGGCGAGGTGACCTCCGCCCGCACCTCGTCGGCGTCGAGGAACCGGCCCTGACCTTCGTCGGCGGCTTCCCGCAGCCACGGCACCTGATGGGGTTCGGTGGCCACCGACAGCATGCCGGTCCGCTCCCAGTCGACGGCCAGGCCGAGCCGTTCGATGTCGGCCTCCATGCCGTCGAGGTTCGCCAGCCCGAGCGCCTCGAGGGTGCCCATCTCGTCGGGCCAGCGGGACTCGCCGTTCTCGTGGCCGTGGGTGATGCTGGCCTCGACGAACCCGCCGTTGCGGCCGGAGGCCGCCCAGCCGATGCGGTCCGCCTCGACGAGCGTGATGCGCGCCCCGGGGTTTCGTTCGGCGGCGTGCAGGGCGGTCCACAGGCCCGTGTAACCGCCGCCGACGACCAGCAGGTCGCAGTTTGCCGGCGCGGTCAGCGGCGGGTAGGACGGCCGGGGAATGTCGAGCCACATCGAACCGAAGCGGGAACCGGCCAGTGCGCGGCGGACCAGTCCGGGTTCGACGGGCCGGTCGAAGATGGTCTTCACCAACGCAGCGTACGGGTGGGGCCTCCGGAACTGCCGACGAATCTGGCCGCGACCGGACCGATGGCCGCGAGGAGGAACACATACGGTGTCGCAAGGGCCTCGACCGCCGCGATGGTCTGGCCCACCAGGCCGATGATCACCAGTGAGAATTCGCCCCGCACGATCAGCGTCGCCCCCGCGCGCAGTTGACCCTTGGAGCCGACGCCGTCCCGACGCGCGGCATAGGCACCGGTCGCGACCTTGGTCAGGGCGGTCACCACGGCCAGCAGCACCGCGGCCGGCAGCATGGGAATCATGTCCCTGATATCGGCGGCCAGGCCGATCGCGAGGAAGAACACGGCCCCGAACAGGTCGCGCAGCGGCGAGAGCAGGGTGCGGGCCCGGCGCGCGGTCTGGCCCGTCAGCGTCAGTCCCACCAGGAAGGCGCCCACCGCGGCGGAGACGTGGATGTATTCGGCCAGGGCCGCCACGATCAGCGTCAGGGCGAGGATCCGTAGCAGCAACTGCTCGTCGTCGCGGTGGGCGATCAGCCGGCCCACATGGTGGCCCCAACGGTAGGAGGCGATGAATGTGACCACCAGCGCGGTGACCGCGATCGTCATGCCGATCACCGCCTTCCACCATGTCGCCCCGGCGGCGAGCACCGCCAGCAGCGGCAGGTAGGCGGCCATCGCGAAATCCTCGAGCACCAGCACCGACAACACCGCCGGGGTTTCGCGGTTGCCGAGCCGGCGCAGATCCGAGAGCAGCCGCGACACCACGCCGGACGACGAGATGTAGGTGATACCCGCCATCGCCAGAATCCCCACCGCGTCCAGACCCAGCAGCACACCGGCGATCGCGCCCGGCACCGCGTTGAGAACCAGGTCGACCCATGCCGACGGCAGATGCCGGCGCAGGCTGGCGGCGAACTCTCCCGTGGAGAACTCCAGGCCGAGTGTGAGCAACAACAGCACCACGCCGATCGACGCGGTCGCCGAGATGAAGGAGCCGGCGGCCGGAACGGGGGCGATTCCGCCATTGCCCAGCATCAGGCCGGCGAACAGGTAGAGCGGGATCGGCGACAACGCGAAGCGCCGCGCGGTGCCGCCCAGGATGGTCAGGGCGGCGAGAATGACGCCGAGTTCGAGCAGCAGCGCCATCGAATCATGCACGCGCGCAGCCCTCTCTACCCGTTCTCCAGGATCTGGGTGACCGTGCGGATTCCCCCGGGCGTGCCGATGACCACCAGGGTGTCGCCGACGTGCAGCAATTCGGCGGGGCCGGGTGAGGGCAGCACCGTGTCGTCGCGCACGATCGCGACGATGGACGCGCCGGACCGGGTGCGCGCCTGGGTGTCCCCGAGCGGCCGGTCGACATAGGGGCTGCCGGCGCGGACCTGCGCCTGCCCGGCGTCGAGTCCCGGAACTTCGCGGGTCAGGTCGGCGAACCGCTCGGCGATCCGCGGCGCGCCCAGGATCTGCGCCAGCGCGTCGGCCTCGTCCTCGGTGAGACGGAACACCGGCTGGGCGGCGTCCAGGTCGGCGGCGGAGTAGAGGACGACTTCGAAATCGCCGGACCGTTTGGCGATCACGCCGATGCGGTCGCCGTCGGAGTTGTCGAACTCGTAGCGCAGCCCTACACCGGGCAGCAGCACCTCTTTGACATCCATGCGGTTATCGTCGCCGATCCGGCCGATGGCCGTCCGAACTTCAGCTCAGCGCGTCGGCGGCGACGACGGTCCGCGCCGCTGTGCGCGGTTGCCACCCGGGCGGCCCGAAAACGAAGGCCAACCGGTCCCGCCAGGTGTGTGCGCCGCGCACGTCGCGGGCGATCGCCACATACTCGTGGGTCTGCAGCTTCCAGATGTTGAACGTGTTCACCGGCTTGGTCAGCCCGTAGTGCGGCCGGAACAGTTCCTGTTGGAAGCTGCCGAACAGCCGATCCCAGATGATCAGAATGCCGCCGTAGTTCTTGTCGAGGTACTCCGGGTCCATCCCGTGGTGCACCCGGTGGTGCGACGGTGTGTTGAACACGAATTCGAAAGGCCGCCAGAGCTTTCCGATGCGCTCGGTGTGCACCCAGAACTGGTAGATCAGATTCAGCGAGAAGCTGAAGAACACCATCCACGGCGGGACGCCCAGTAGTGGCAGCGGCAGCCACATCAGGATCTCCCCGCTGTTGTTCCACTTCTGCCGCAACGCGGTGGCGTAGTTGAAGTACTCGCTGGAGTGGTGGGCCTGGTGGGTGGCCCAGATCAGCCGCACCCGGTGGGCGATCCGGTGATACAGGTAGAACAGCAGGTCGACGCCGACGAGCGCGATGACCCACGTGTACCACCTGGTCGCCGACAGGTGCCAGGGCGCGACATAGGCGTAGACGGCCGCGTAGCCCAGCAGCGCGAGGAACTTCCAGCCGGCGGTGGTCGCGACCGATACCAGGCCCATGGAGATGCTGGCCCACGCGTCCCGGCGCTCGTAGGCGCCCGACGCCGGGCGGCGCGCCTCGTCACCGGTGAGCTGCTGGAGCTTGCGCGCCGCGGTCCACTCCAGCGCCAGTAGCAACAGGAAGAACGGCACCGCGAACAGGACCGGATCCCGCATCTGCGCCGGGAGGGCCGAGAGCATGTCGGTGACCGCGTTCACCGGCTGAGTCTAACCCGGAACCGGCGCTTGTTGTACATGGTGTCAATAAGAGTGCCGGGGCAGCGCCGCCGCGGACATCGCGATGACCAGCCCCGCCACCGGAACGATCAGCAACCCCACCCGCAGGCCGGTGGCGTCGGCGACGGCACCCACCAGGGCGGGCGCGGCCAGGAACCCTGACGGCATGGGCGGCATCGACGGCAGACCACCACCCTATGGGAGCCCCGTCCCGATCGAGCTAGCAAGATTGGGGGTATGACGGAGCACGTACTGGCCGAACTGGCCCGGCGGTACGGGGTGGCCACGGAGTTCGACGACTGGATCGGTCAGCGGATCGTCGTCGGTGAAGACACCCTGGTGGGCGTGCTCGGCGCGCTCGGGGTGCCGGCCGGCAGCCCCGAGGATCGGGCCTCGTCGCTGACCGACCACGACCGCGCCCACTGGAGCCGGATGCTGCCGCCGACCATCGTGGGACGCGAGGGCGCCGAGATCGGGTTCTGGGTGCATGTCACCCACGGCGCCGACGTGCGGGTGTGGGTCCGGCTGGAGGACGGAACCGTGCGGCCGACGGTCCGGCAGCTGGAAAACTTCACTCCCCCATACGATCTCGACGGTCGGCTGGTCGGAGAGGCCAGCTTCGCGCTGCCCGCCGGCCTGCCGCTGGGCTATCACCGGGTGTACGCGCAGAGCGGTGCGGAGGAAGCCAGTGCCGCGCTGATCGTCACGCCGGCGTGGCTGGGCCTGCCGGAGCGGATCGGCCACCGCCGGCTGTGGGGACTGGCCACACAGCTCTACAGCGTGCGCTCGGCCCGGTCCTGGGGCATCGGCGACCTGACCGACCTGACCGATCTGGCGGTGTGGTCGGCGGCCCGGCACGGCGCCGGTTATCTGCTGATCAACCCGTTGCACGCCACCGCCCCCACCGAACCGATGGAGCCCTCGCCGTACCTGCCGACCTCGCGGCGCTTCGTCAGCCCGCTGTACCTGCGCGTCGAGGCGATCCCGGAGTACGCCGAGCTGCCCACCCGCCGCGGGGTGCGCAAACTGCACGCCGCCCTGCGCCGCCGGGTCGACGAGGTCGACGGGATCGACCGCGACGCCTCGTGGGCGGCCAAACGGCGCGCGCTGAAGAAGGTGTACCGGGTGCGGCGCTCCGCCGGCCGGGAGCTGGCCTATGCCGCTTACCGGGTCCGCGAGGGCGCCGCGCTGGATGCCTTCGCCACCTGGTGCGCGCTGGCCGATCGGTTCGGCAGCAACTGGCATGTCTGGCCCGAGGAGCTGCGCCACCCGGACGCCGACGGCGTGGCCGCGTTCGTCGAAAAGCACGGCCGCGCAGTCGATTTCCACCGCTGGATGCAGTGGCAACTCGACGAACAGTGCGCGGCCGCGCAGACCGCGGCACTGGGTGCGGGCATGCCCCTGGGCATCATGGCCGACCTGGCGGTCGGGGTGCACCCCGACGGCGCCGACGCGTGGGCGATGCAGGACGTGCTGGCGGTCGGCGCGACGGCCGGGGCGCCGCCGGACGAGTACAACCAGCTCGGCCAGGACTGGTCGCAGCCGCCGTGGCGGCCCGACCAGCTCGAGGCGACCGAGTACGCGCCGTTCCGGGCGTTGATCGCCGCGGTGCTGCGGCACGCGGGCGGGGTGCGCATCGACCACATCATCGGGCTGTTCCGGCTGTGGTGGATCCCCCGGGGCGGACCCCCGACCGCGGGCACCTACGTGCGCTACGACCACGAGGCGATGATCGGCATCGTGGCCCTGGAGGCGCATCGCGCCGGCGCGGTGGTGGTCGGTGAGGATCTCGGCACGGTCGAACCCTGGGTGCGGGACTATCTGCGCGAGCGGGGCCTGCTGGGCACGTCGATCCTCTGGTTCGAGCGCGACGAGCGCAGCCGGGCGCCCCGACCGGCTCAGTACTGGCGGGAGTACTGCCTGTCCTCGGTCACCACGCACGACCTGCCGCCGACGGCCGGCTACCTCGCGGGCGACCACGTGCGGCTGCGTGATTTGCTCGGCCTGCTGACCCGCCCGGTCGCCGAGGAGATCGCCGACGACGACCGCGAGAGGGCGGCCTGGATGGACGAGCTGCGCCGCTCGGGCCTGCTGGCCGACGGCGAGACCGACACCGAGCAGGTGGTCAGCGCGCTCTACCGATTCCTGGCGCGCACCCCGTCACGGTTGGTGGCGCTGGCGCTCACCGATGCGGTCGGCGACCGCCGGACCCAGAACCAGCCGGGCACCACCGACGATTACCCGAACTGGCGCGTTCCGCTGACCGGCCCCGACGGCCGGCTCATGCCGCTGGAGGACGTGTTCACCGACGCGCGTGCCGCGGCGCTGTGCGAGGTGCTGCGCGCGGAACTGGGCCCCTGACTGAAACGTTTCCGGGATTCGCGGCGATGGAGTCAGCAGATCCGCCGCGTTTCTCCACCGACGCTGAACTGCGATATCGTCGCACCTGGTAAAGACGGAGGTCCTGCGTGAAGAAGGTCGCACTTCTGATTCCCGGAGTGGGTGCGGCGGTGGCGGCCGCCGTCATCGGTGCGGGGCAGGCCAGCGCGGACGCGCCCAACGTGGTCGGCGAGCCGTACGCCAGAGCCGTGGCGATCCTGCAGTCACAGGGCTACACCGCGGTGTTCGGCGGCTCCGTCGGCAGCGATCTCCCGCAGTCCCAGTGCATTGTCATCGAGCAGAAGGGCCAGGTCGGCAACCCCTGGTCGACGCCGTGGAATCCGATGGGCGGCGGCGGCGCGATGAAGCTTCGTCTGGACTGCAACCTGCATCCGGGCCAGACGAAGCCGGCCGCGCCCGGAACGCGCTCGATGGTGCCGCCGGGCGGTTCGGCCGGCGGTGCCGGCGGTGCCGGCGGTGGACCGCGGCCCACACCCGGGGCCGGAACCGTCACCGTCACGCCGGTGCCGATCGGCTGAGGCGTCAGCGCCGGATCATCGTGTCGATCTCGGGCAACGTCCACGGCGGCGCATCGGCGTGGTCGCGGTAGCCCAGCAGCGCCGGTGACGGCCGCTCGAACCGGCCGACGAACCCGCCCGCCGCCACCAGGATCTGTCCGGTGATCCCGTCGGCCAGGTCGCTGACCAGATAGGCGTACAGCGGCGCGACGTATTCCGGCGGCGGCGCATCCAGCGAGGCCCGGGCCGTTTCCTCGTCGAGCAGACCGCGTCGCCGCAACGCGCCGATCTGGTCCTCGTAGTCGGGGCCGGAGGAGATCCGGGTCTTCGCGCCCGGACAGACCACGTTGGCCCGGATTCCGTGTTCGCGCAGTTCGGCGGCGATCGCCAGGGTCAGGCCGTTGACCGCACCTTTGCCCGCGGGGTAGCCGGTGCCGCCGTAGTCCCCGAGGAAGGCGAACGAGCTGGTGTTGACGATCGCGCCGTGGCCCTGGGCCACCATGATCGGCGCCATGGCGCGGCAGGTGTGGAACACCGTCATCAGGTGGCTGTCCAGCTGCGCCTGGAACTCCGCCACGGTGGCGGTCAGGATCGAGGAGCCGGGCGGCTCCGGGATGCCCGCGCAGTTCACCAGGATGTCCGGGTCGCCGAAGGCCTCGGCGCAACGCGCGGTCAGCGCTTCGGCGGTCGCCGCGTCCGACGGCGATCCGGCGAAACCCGCGGCCCGCCCGCCGCCGGCGGTGATCTCCGCGACAACCGCCGAAACCACGTCGCCGTCGCGGCCGTTGACGACGACGCCGGCGCCGAGGGCCGCCAGCAGGTGCGCGACCTCGCGGCCGATGCCGCGGCTGCCACCGATGACCACGGCGCGGCGCTGCGCCAGCAGATCCTCCGTCATGCGGCGAATCCTGCCACGGCACCCTGGCGGCGACGTGGCAGGAAGTGGGAGTGTGGACGGTGATGAGCAGCCCGGAGCATCAGCGATGGTGGACCCCCCGGAATCCGATGGATCTGATGACGGCCGTGTGGTCCGCTGCCGAACACCTCCCGCTTCGCCCCGGCACCGGGGCGGCCTACCAGACGTTGTTCCTGGCCCTGCGCCGGGTGGCGCTGGGTCGCACGTTCACCACGGACGTCGCCGGTGCGGGCCTGCAGATCACCGTCAGTGAGATCGTTTCGCTGCTCGACCCCCTGCGCCTGATCCGGGGCCAGCTCGACGTTCGGGTCTCGCTAGTCGAAATTCGTTGGGGTGATTATGAATTCGATCCCTCCGAGGTCGTGCTGCGCCGAGTGGCCCTGAGGTCCGGCACGCCCCCGGTGGTGTCGGCCGCGCCCGTCGAGATCCGGCTGGACGTGCCCAGCGCCACGGTGGACGCGATGCTGCGCGACGCCCGGCCGGGCATGTCCGCCCACATCGGCGACGACGGTGTCGTGCGGGTGCGCTGGGCGCGCCGGCCCGGCTGGGGACATGTCGAGTGCGAGCTCGGCATGGCGGGCGGCGCTGACGGTCCGGTGCTGACGGTCAGCCCGCGGGCACTGGTCGTCGCGGGCCGCCGGCTGCGGGTCCCGGTCGGCGAGAGTCACCGGCTGGCGAACTACCGGCTGGCGCTGAACCTGTTGCCGCCCGGCGTCGAAGTCACTGGTGTGCGCTGCCGTCCGGGGGTGCTGCGGGTGCAGGCGACGCTGCCGGAGTGGCAGTTGCCGCGGTGACGCCGCGGACCGGCTGTCAGGGAATCCAGTCGAACGTGTTCGGGTCCGGCCCCAGCCGGCCGGCCGGCCCGCGGTCGAGTCCCGAGATCGCGGCCATCCGGTCCGCGTCCAGGTCGAAGTCGAACAACTCGAAGTTCTCCCGCATCCGTTGCGGCGAAACCGATTTAGAGCCGGTTGACGGTACGTGCCGCCGAAGCGGCTGACACTCCGGCGTGGATCTGTAAAGCTGATGCCATGACCGCAGTGCAGAGTGACACCGGCGTGCTCGCCGGCGACGAACGGATGCTGATCAACGGCGAACTGCAGCACACCGCCAGCGGAGCGACGTTCGACGTGATCCACCCCGCGACCGAACAGGTCGCCGGACGGGCCACCGACGGCACCGTCGGCGACATCGAACGCGCCGTGGGCGCCGCGCGGCGGGCCTTCGACGACACCGCTTGGTCGCGCGACGTCGAGTTCCGGTACCACTGCCTGACCCAGTTGCACGACGCGCTCGAGCGCAACAAGGAGCGGCTGCGGCGCGTGCTGATCACCGAGGTCGGCTGCCCGGTGACCGTCACCGGCAGCCAGATCGAGAGCCCGATCGCCGAGGTCGCACACTGGGCCGAACACGGTCGTGACTTCGACTACCTGGTGGACACCGGCCTGCACGAGACCGCGATGGGCCCGGCGCGGCGCAAACTGCACTACGAGCCGCAGGGCGTCGTCGGCGCGATCACCCCGTGGAACGTGCCCTTCTACCTCAATGTCGCCGAGACGGTGCCGGCGCTGATGGCCGGCAACACCGTCGTGCTCAAACCCGCACAGCTGACCCCCTGGTCGGGCACGGAGCTGGGCCGGATCGTCGCCGAGGAGACCGACATCCCGGCCGGTGTCTTCAACGTGGTGGTGGGCAACGCCAACGAGGTCGGCGCCGCACTGTCGGCCGACCCGCGGGTGGACATGATCACCTTCACCGGCTCGACGGCCACCGGCCGGGCGATCCTGGCCGCCGGTGCCCCGACGGTCAAGAAGACGTTGCTCGAACTCGGCGGCAAGTCGGCACACATCGTGCTCGACGACGCCGACTTCAACTCCGCGCTGCCCATCGCGGCGATGATGGCCTGCGTGATGTCGGGCCAGAGCTGCGTGTTGCCATCACGGATCCTGTTGCCGCGCAGCCGATATGACGAAGGGCTCGCGGTGCTCAAGGCCAGTATGGAGAATTTTCCCGTCGGCGACCCATGGACGCCGGGCAACATGCAGGGCCCGCAGATCAGCGAGACCCAGCGGCAGAAGGTGCTCGGCCTGATCCGCTCCGGCATCGACTCCGGTGCCCGGCTGGTCACCGGCGGCGGCATCCCGGAGAACCTGCCGGTCGGCTACTACACCCAGCCGACACTGCTGGCCGACGTCGACCCCGGCTCGACGATCGCGCAGGAGGAGATCTTCGGCCCGGTGCTCACGGTGACGCCGTACGAGACCGTCGACGACGCCGTCGCGATCGCCAACAACAGCATCTACGGGCTGTCCGGTGAGGTCAGCGGGGCCGATCTGGACCGGGCGCTGGACGTGGCCAAGCGGATCCGCACCGGCAACGTCTCGATCAACGCCAAGAGCCACTTCGGCATCGACAGCCCGTTCGGCGGCACGAAGCAGAGCGGGCTGGGCTACCGCAACGGCGATCAGGGCTATCTGGAGTACCTGCACATCAAGACGATCGGCATGCCGGAGTGATCGGCGGCTACTACCACCACCAACTGCGCCGCACCCCCGACGGCTGGCGCAGCCGTGAGCTGCGCGAGGAGATGATCTGGTTCGCCAACCCGCCGGGCGGCCGACCGGCGCCCGCCGCACCCGGCGACTAGCATTCGGCAATGCTTCGGGAACAGGGCCTGGGTCAAGGGGTCGTCGACGCCAGCACGAGCGACCGGATCCTGGCCGCCACCGCGGAGGTGCTCAGCCGTAACGGCATGACGAAGCTGAGCCTGTCGGAGGTCGCACTGCAGGCCGGGGTGTCGCGGCCCACGCTGTACCGCTGGTTCTCCTCCAAGGAGGATCTGCTCGACGCGTTCGGCGCCTGGGAACGCCGGCAGTTCGACAGCGGCGTGAGCCGCGCCACCGCGGGGCTGCGGGGCAACGAAAGGCTCGATGCCGCTTTGCGTTTCATCGTGAGCTATCAGCAGTCGTATTCCGGTGTGCGGATGATCGACATCGAGCCCGGGCACGTGATCGGACAGATGGCCACCGTCATCCCGGTCATGCGCGAGCGCCTCGAACGGTTGATCTCCGGCCCGCGGGCCGCCGTCGCCGCCGCGACCGCCGTCCGGATCGCCGTCGCGCACTACATCGTCCGCAGCGACGACGAGGACCAGTTTCTCGACCAGCTCCGCCTCGCCGTCGGCATCAAGAAGTAACGCCGAAACGGACGAGCGGGCGGAAAACTGCGAGTGGATCCCGCCTTTCGTTGCCGTCAGGCGAAGTGCGCGCCGATCCCGGCCGGTGGGCGTGGCACCGAAAGTCGTATCCGCTCGGCCGTCTACGACGAATTACGGACGCCTGGCGTGACTACCGTCACGCCCCCTAGTACGCTCGCGCTGAGCGACTGCTTAGCAGCCGCGGGCGGCCCCACCGACGAACTGGAGTTCTCGCCGATGACGGAGAGTGTGACGACCCGGTATGCGGGAACCCGGATGCCCCGTGTCGAGGACACCCGACTGCTCACCGGCCACGGAACCTTCGTCGACGACATCATGCGGCCCGGCATGCTGCACGCCTGTTTCGTGCGCAGCCAGTACGCCCGCGCCAGGATCACCGGCATCGACGCCTCGGCCGCCCTGGCGATGCCCGGCGTGCGCGCGGTGTTCACCGCCGCCGACCTCAACCCCGACGTCAAGGAGGCCTGGCACGCCGTCGCCGGCAAAGACGTCCCCGACACCCCGCGCCCGCCGCTGGCCGAGGGCGAGGTCAAGTTCGTCGGCGACCCGGTCGCCCTGGTGATCGCCGAGAGCCGCTACCTGGCCGAAGACGCTGTCGACAGGGTCGACGTCCACTACGAGCCGCTGCCCGTGCTGGCCGACTTCACCGAAGCCGCCGCGGCCGCAGAAGCCGGCGTGGTGGTGCACGAGGCCTACCCGGACAACGTGGCCGGCGGCATGGCGGGCGCCCCGCCCGACGAAGACACCTTCGGTAGCGCCGCCCACGTTGCGAAAGCTCATGTCTACCAACAGATGTACGTGCCGGTTCCGATGGAGACCCGCGGCATGGTCGTCGAGTGGGAACCGGCCTCCGGCGAGCTGACGATGTGGGCGTCCACCCAGACCCCGCACGAGCTGCGGGCGTTCTGCGCCCGGCTGCTGGGCCTGCCCGCGCAGAAGGTCCGGGTGATCATGCGGGACACCGGCGGCGGGTTCGGGCAGAAGGTCGTTCCGATGCGCGAGGACATGTGCATCATGCTGGCCGCGCGCAAGGTGCCCGGCGCGCTGAAGTGGATCGAGGACCGCCGCGAGAACTTGATGTCGGCCGGGCAGGCCCGCCACGTCGACGGCGACGTCCGGATGGCGTTCGACGCCGACGGCACCATCCTGGCCGCCGACATCGACTTCGCCCAGGACGTCGGCTCCTACCCCACCCCCTATCCCGTGTTGACCACGGCGGCGATCGGCATGTTCTTCCCCGGCCCCTACCGGGTGCCCAAGTGCAGCTTCAACTACAAGACCGTGTTCTCCAACACCGCGGGCCTGGCCGCCTACCGCGGGCCGTGGCAGTACGAGACGCTGAGCCGGGAGATCCTGCTCGACATCGCCGCCCGCCAGATGGACATGGATCCGGTCGAACTGCGCCGCCGCAACATCCTGCGCGGCGACGAGATGCCGTACTTCAACCCCAACGGCATGCCCTACGACCACGTCGCACCGGCGGACACGTTCGAGCAGGCCGTCAAGATCCTCGACCACGAGGGCTTCCGCAAGGAGCAGGCCGAGGCGCTGGAGCAGGGACGCTACCTCGGGCTGGGATTCTCGGCCTACATCGAGCCGACCGGCGCGGCCACCGGGCACCTGGGCACCGAGGGCTGCACCATCCGGATGGAGCCCACCGGCAAGATCAACGTCTACGTCAACGGCGGGTCGAGCGGCAACAGCATCGAGACGACGGTTGTGCAGCTGACGGCCGACGCGCTCGGCGCCGACATCGACGACGTGTCCACCATCCAGGGCGACACCGCGGTCACCCCGTACGGCGCCGGCACGCAGGGCAGCCGCAGCGCTCCGATGACGGCGGGCGCGGTCAACGAGGCGGGCAGCGTCCTGCGCAGGCAGATCATCACGATGGCCGCACACCGGCTGGAGGTCGACGAGGACGCCATCGAGCTGGGCGGATCGAAAGCCGTTGTCCGAGAAGACCCTTCGAAGGAAGTCAGTTTCGCCGACATAGCCTTCCGCTCGTACTACGAGCCGGCCATGCTGGCGCCGGGCATGTCCCCCACCCTGGAGGCCACCGCCCGGTTCGCCTCCCCCATGACGGCGATGATCCACTGGGCCAACGCAACTCACGCCTGCACGTGCGAGGTGGACGTCGTCACCGGGCAGGTCACGCTGACCCGCTACATCGTCAGCGAGGACGTCGGCCCGATGATCAACCCGAACGTGGTCGAAGGGCAGGTAGCCGGCGGCACCGTGCAGGGCATCGGCGGCGCGCTGCTGGAGAACCTGGCCTACGACGCCGACGGCAACCCGCTGTCGTCCACCTTCGTCGACTATCTGCTGCCGACGGCCACCGAGGTGCCGCCGATCGAGTTCGGTCACGTCGAGATCCCCGGGCCGGGAGTGGGCGGCTACAAGGGAGCCGGCGAGGGCGGCGCAATCGGCTCCACCCCCGCTGTCATCAACGCGATCAACGACGCACTGGCGCCCCTCGGCGTCACCGTCACCACCCTGCCGGCCAGCCCGGCGCACATCGTCGAACTGATCGAGCAAGCACAAGAGAAGGCCTGAAAAGTGGAGTTGGTCAACGAATTTCGCGTGCCCGTGCCCATCGGCGAGGCCTGGGAGGTGCTCACCGACGTTCAGCGCATCGCCCCCTGCATCCCGGGAGCCGAGTTGCTGAGCGTAGACGGCGACGACTTCACCGGAAAGGTCAAGGTCAAGGTCGGTCCGATCTCGGTGGCCTACGAGGGCAATGGCACCTTCCTGGAGAAGGACGCCGCCGCGCACCGCGCCGTCATCAAGGGCATGGCAAAGGAGACCCGCGGCGCCGGGAATGCCGCGGCCCTCATCACCTGTGAGCTCAAGGACGCGGGCACGGAGACCGGCTGCGTGATCACCACCGACCTGACGGTCTCCGGTAAGGCCGCTCAATTCGGCCGCGGCGTGCTCGCCGACGTGTCCGCCAAGCTGATCGGTCAGTTCGCGCAGCGGCTGGAGGCCGACCTGCGCGCCGAGGGCGCGGGGGCCGTGACCCCGGGCGCTGCTGCCGCCGCCGTCGGCCCGCAACCGGTGGCCGCCCCCGGAGCGGACCTGAACCTGCTGTCGGTGGTGGCCGCGCCGCTGGCCAAGCGCGCCGCTCCGGTGGCCGGCGGTCTGCTGGTCGGCTTGCTGCTGGGCTGGCTGTTCGGCGGGCGCCGCGCCGGCCGGCCGCGGTACATCCTGGTCGAGCGGGTGGCCGACGGCGCCGTCCACGTGGTGCGCCCGTGAAACCCGCGCCGTTCGCCTATCACCGGCCCGACACCGTCGAGGAAGCCTGCGAGACGTTGGCCCACTACGGCGAGGACGGAAAAATCCTGGCCGGCGGGCAGAGCCTGGCCGCATTGCTGGCGCTGCGGATCACCCACTTCGAGAACCTCGTCGACGTCTCCATGATCGAGGAACTGAAGGGCGTCGACGTGCGCGACGGCACCGTCTGGATCAAGGCCGCCACCACACACGCCGCGGTCGGCAGGGATGCCGACGTCGCGTGCGCGGTGCCGCTGTTGACCCTGGTGACCCCGCACATCGGGCATTTCCAGATCCGCAACCGCGGCACCCTCGGCGGCGCCGTCGCACACGGCGATCCGGCCGGCGAATTCCCGACCGTGGCACTGACTCTGGACGCCGAGATCCAGGCCGCCTCGACGTCGGGCACCCGCACCATTCCCGCAACCGAATTCTTCACGGGACTGTGGGAGACCGCGCTGGCGCCCGGGGAGGTGCTGACCGCGGTGGGCTTCCCGGTTCGGGGACCCCGAAGCGGATTCGGATTTCACGAATTCGCCAGGCGTCATGGTGATTTCGCAATCGCCGGCGCCACCGTCGCGCTGCAGCTCGACGACGACACGGTCAGCCGGTGTGGGATCGGCCTGCTCGGACTGGGTTCCACTCCGCTGCGGGCCGCGCCGGTCGAAGCCGAGATCACCGGCCGGCCGGTCGCCGAGCTGGACGCCGACGAGATCGGCCGGCTCGCGATGGCGGGCCTGACCGAGGTGCCGGTCGACCAGCAGGGCTCGGCGCGGTACCGCAAGCGGGTGGGTGCGGCCATGGTGGCGCGGGCATTCGCCGACGCTGTTGAGGATGCGGCCCGAGGAGAAGCCCATGTATGAGTTGCCGATCGAGATGACCGTCAACGGACGGCACGTCGAGGCGGTGGTCGAACCCCGGATGACGCTGGCCGACTTCCTCCGGGAGAAGTGCGGTCTGACCGGGACGCACCTGGGCTGTGAGCACGGCGCCTGCGGTGCGTGCACCGTGCTGCTCGACGGCGCGGCCGTGCGTGGCTGCCTGGTGTTCGCGGTGCAGGCCCACGACGCCGACGTCGAGACTGTCGAGGGCGTGGCCGGCGAGGACGGTGAGCTCTCGCCGGTGCAGGCCGCGATGCGCGAGTGTCACGGGCTGCAATGTGGTTTCTGCACGCCCGGTTTCGTCATGTCGATCACCGCGCTGCTGCGGGACAACCCGCAGCCCACCGACACTGAGATCCGTGAAGGCCTGTCGGGCAACTTCTGCCGGTGTACCGGATATCAGGGCATCGTCAACGCGGTGCACCGGGCCTCGGAGATCATGGCCGACGATCCGGCGCGGGTATCGGCCCCGAACTAAGCTGCCGGGTATGACCACTGCGCCCAGCACGGTGACCTGCCCGCACTGCGGGCAGCGCAATCGGACCCCGGCCGCCGCGACTGGCAAGCCCCGCTGCGCCAAGTGCCGGCAGTGGTTGCCGTGGATCGCCGCGGCCGGTGACGGCGACTACCACGACGTCGTCGAAACCTCGCCGGTGCCGGTGCTGGTCGACCTGTGGGCCACCTGGTGCGGTCCGTGCCGCCAGGTGAGCCCCGCCCTGGAGCAGCTGGCCACCGAACGGGCCGGCGCCCTCAAGCTGGTCAAGGTCGACGTGGACACCGCGCCGGGACTCGCGCAACAGTTCCAGGTGCAGGCGGTGCCCACCCTGCTGGTCGTCGACAAGGGCCGCGTGCTGGCCCGCAAATCCGGTGCGGCGCCGGTCAACGCGCTGCGCACCTGGCTCGATCAGAGCCTGGTCTAACTCGGCTCGCGCCACTCCCGCGACACCTTGGCGGACCAATTCGGGGTCCGGTGTTCCCGGACGGCAGACACGCCCTCGGCGGCATCCGCAGAGCCCATGACGCGCAGATGCGCGTCGGTCTCCAGTGCCGCGACCTGCCGTGGGCCGTATCCGCGGGCGACGCTGTCCCACAGGATGCGTTTGCTCAGGGCCGCGGACATGGGTGCCACGTTCACGGCGATGTCGCGGGCGACGTTTTGCGCACGCTCGAGTACCTGCTCGGCGGGCAGCGCATGGTTGGCGACGCCCATCGCGACGGCCTCGGCGCCGCTGAAGGTTCGTCCGGTCAGCAGCAGTTCGGCGGCCACCGAGGCCCCGGTCAGGTGCGGCAGCGTCCAGTGCGCCATGCAGTCCCCCAGCACGCCGAGACGTGCCTGCGCCACAGCGTATTTGGCCTCGGTGGCGAATATCCGGATATCGGCCTGCAGCGCGATTGTCAGTCCGATGCCGATCGCGTGCCCGTTGACCGCCGCGATCACCGGGGTGCGCAGTTCGAAGGCGGCCGGGTCGATTGGCGATGCGGTGAACGCCGCCGAATCCTGCGGTGCGGCAAAGGGATCGCCGCCGACGTCGGCCCCCGCGCAGAACGCCGAACCCGCCCCGGTGAGCACGATCGCGCGCACGGCGTCGTCGGCGTCACAGTTTCGGTAGGCCTCGCTCAACAACGCACCCATCTCCGCGGTGTAGGTGTTGCGCCGTTCGGGGCGGTTCAGCGTGAGGACGGCGATTCCGTCGGCCACGTCGACCGTGAGGGGGCTCATAGCCGCTGCAGCGCCGCGACGAGATCGGCCACGTCTTCGGCCTTGGGCGTGTAAGCCGGGAAATAGCAGCAGATTTCCCGAGCGTGCGAGCCGAACCGGCGGCCGATATCGGCCGCGCACTCCTCCGGCGTCCCGGCCACCCCGATGGTGCGCACCATCTCCGGCGTGATGAGAGCGCGCATCTCGGCGTAGCCGCCCGTCTTGGAGAGCGCGTTCAGGCGTGGCTGCAACTCGGCCCAGCCCTCCTCTTCGAGCACCGGGACATATGCGGGTGTGGAACCGTAGAACGCGATCAGCGTCGAAACGCCGTCGATCGCCGTCGCGAGATCCTCCTCCGTGCGGCCGACGGCCACCATGGCCGCGACGATCAGTCCGAGGTCGCCAGCCGGCCGGCCGGAATGGCGCAACCCCTCGGCGACGGCCGGCCGGGTCCGGTTGGTGAAGTGCCTGGCGCTGTTGAACGGCATCACCAGAAGTCCGTCGGCGACCTGGGCCGCGGTGCGCGTCATCACCGGTCCCAGCGCGCCCACGAGCACCGGCGGCGGTCCGTACGGGTTGGGTCCCGGGTTGAAATTCGGCGGCATCAGCGTGTGGGTCATGAATTCGCCGCGAAAATTCAACGGCGCCTTGCCTTCCCACGCATCGAACACCGCCTTCACGGCGCGCACAGTTTCGCCGATGCGCGCCGCGGGCCGGCCCCACGTGCTGCTGTAGCGCTTCTCGATGTGCGGCCGGATCTGGGTGCCCAGACCGAGGCGGAACCGGCCCTCGCTGTAGACCTGCAGGTCGTAGGCCGCGTGCGCCAGGTGCACGGCACTGCGCGGGCCCGCGATCGCGACGTTGGTCATCAGCTGCAGGTCGGTCTCGCGGGCCGCCACCACCAGCGGGAAGAAGACGTCGTGCGGGCCCTCGAAGGTGAACAGCCCGTCGGCCCCGAGCTCAACGATCTGACGGGCACTGTCGGACACCTTCGCGGGGTCGCCGTCGACCTGCAGATGCACACGCATGCGCGCAGCGTATCCCAGCGATTTCGGCGTGGTTACGGGCGCTCAGCACCCGTAACCACGCCGAAATCACGCCTTGGCGAGGTGCTTCTCGTTGTAGAGCCGGGCCCACTCGGCGCGCGGACGGATCGACACGTCGACGTCGGCGCCCTTGGCGCGCAACGCCTTCACGTCGGCGTCCGCACGCGGGGTCCGGGCGAAGGGATCCCAGCTGAAGAACCGGCACGCATTGGCCCAGGTGATCTTTTCGATGTCCGAATCCGACGCACCGGCGGCGTTGAGTTCGGCCAGCACCTGCTCGGGGGCGTCCGGCCAGAAGCAGTCCGAGTGCGGGTAGTCGCACTCCCAGGCGATGATGTCGATGCCGATCTCATGGCGCAGCTTCAGTGATGTCTTGTCCGTGACGTAGCAGGCCAGCGAATGGTCGCGGAAGACGTCGGACGGCAGCTTGTCGCCGAAGTCGCGGCGCAGCCACTTCTGGTTGGTGTAGTGCCGGTCGCAGCGGTCCAGATAGAACGGGATCCAGCCGACGCCGCCCTCGGAGAAGGCGAACTTCAGGTCGGGGTAGTTGCGCATCGCCGGACCCCACAGCAGGTCCTGGGCGCACATCGCCGACACCTGGGTGGCCAGGATGATCAGGTTGTCGATGGGCGCGTTGGGCGCCATGCTGATCGCGCCGAAGCCGGTGCCGATGTGCAGGCACATCACCACGTTCTGCTCGGACAGGGTCCGGAACACCGGGGCCCAGTAGTCCTCGTCGTGGTAACTCGGCAGACCCTCCAGGTGGGGCAGCTCGGGCATGGTGACCGCGCGGCAGCCCTTGGCCGCCACCCGGCGGATCTCGGCGCACATCCCCTCGGGAGTCCAGGTCGGAAGGATCGCGATCGGGATGAACCGGTCCGGGTAGGAGCCGGCCCACTCGTCGATGTGCCAGTCGTTGTAGGCCGACACCATCACCAGGGTGACGTCCTCGCGCGTCATGTTGAGGTGCCGCGCCGAGAAGCCGGTGAACGTCGGGAAGCACATCGAGGCCAGGATGCCGTTGCGGTTCATGTCGCGGACGCGCTCATGCACGTCGTAGACGCCCGGGCGCATCTCGGCGAAGCCGGCCGGGTCGCGGCCCCATTCCTCGGCCGGCCAGGACACCACGGCGTTCAGGCCCGACACCCCCTGCGGGCGGCCCTGGTACATCCACTGGTCGACGCCCTTGTCGTCGGTGACGACGACCGGCGCCTCCGGCTTGTACTTGGCCGGCACGTGGTTGAGGAACATGTCGGGCGGTTCGACCACATGGTCATCGATACTCACCAGAATCAGGTCGTCGACGTTCACGGATCTCCTTCGGGCACGGCTCGGGCAGCGTCACTACTACTTGTACCCTGGATCTTCGTGACCGTCTCTGCACTTTCGGACAAGGACTTGACTGAATCGGCCAAGCTGCCCGACGCTGCCGATTCCCGCCGCCCCGACGCTGCTGATTCCCGCCGCCCCGACGCTGCTGATTCCCGCCGCCCCGACGCTGCTGATTCCCGCCGCCCCGCCCGCAAGGTCGTCGAACTGCGCAAGGGCGGCCGCGCGCTCGGCGGCAGCTACCTCTACGAGGGCGATGCCCTGATCACCGGCTGGCATTTCCACGAGGTGCATCAGATCGAGTACGCCCTGCACGGCGTCGTCGAGGTCGAGACCGACGCCGCGCACTACCTGCTGCCGCCGCAGCAGGCCGCCTGGATCCCGGCCGGCCTGGAGCACCAGGCGGTGATGAACCTCGACGTCAAGACCGTCGCGGTGATGTTCGACCCGACGGTGATCGCCAATCCCGGCGACCGCGCCCGCATCCTGGCGGTCTCGCCGCTGATCCGGGAGATGATGATCTACGCCCTGCGCTGGCCGATCGACCGGCCCGAGGGCGACGACGTCTCCGACGCGTTCTTCCGCACGTTGGGCAACCTGGTGTCCGAGGCACTGGACCACGAGGCCCCGCTGAGCCTGCCCACCTCCGGGGACCCGATCGTGGCCGCAGCGATGGCCTACACCAAGGAACACCTCGATTCGGTGACCGTGCAAAGCGTCAGCCGTGCCGTCGCCGTCTCCGAACGCACACTGCGCCGCCAGTTCCAGGCCTCGATCGGCCTGCCCTGGCGGACATACCTGCTGCATGCCCGCATGCTGCGGGCGATGGCGATGCTGGCCGGGCCCGGACAGTCGGTGGCCGACACCGCGATCGCGGTCGGCTTCGACAGTCTGAGCGCCTTCACCCGCGCCTTCAGCCAGTTCTGCGGCGAGACGCCGTCGGCGTACCGCAGACGTGTCGGCGAGTCGGAGACCTGACGGGCCGCCGGGCGCGAAGATACAACTGTGCAAACGGCTACACCCACGCCCCTGCGCCCGGCGGTCGTCGTCGCCGCCCTCGGTGTGGTGTTCGGCGACATCGGCACCAGCCCGATCTACACCGTCCAGACGGTGTTCAATCCCGGCGACCCGCATCCGGTGCCCATCTCCCGCGACCACATCTTCGGCGTCGTCTCGCTGATCTTCTGGTCGGTGATGACCATCGTGACGTTCACCTACATCACCCTGGTCATGCGCGCCGACAACAACGGCGAGGGCGGCATCATGGCGCTGATCACGATGCTGCGCCGGTTCGGCGTCGCGCGCGGTCGACGGACCGCAGTGTTGCTGGCCGCGCTCGGAATATTCGGCGCCGCACTGTTTTTCGGTGACAGCATGATCACGCCCGCCATCTCGGTGCTGTCGGCGGTGGAAGGCCTCAATGTCATCGATGCCCGCCTGCACGATTGGATCGTGCCGATCACCGCGGTGATCATCGTCGTGCTGTTCTCCGTGCAGCGCCACGGTACGGCGGCGGTGGGACGGCTGTTCGGGCCGGTGATGATCCTGTGGTTCGCGGCCATCGGGGCGTGCGGGGTCGGCGGGATCCTCCGACATCCGCAGATCCTGGCCGCGCTCTCCCCCACTTATGCGCTGGGCTTCCTGGTCTCGAATTTCCACATCGCGTTCTTCGCGCTGGCCGCCGTGGTGCTCTCGGTCACCGGCGCGGAGGCGCTGTATGCCGACATGGGCCATTTCGGCCGCAGGGCCATCACCTGGGGCTGGCTCGGTCTGGTGCTGCCCGCGTGCACCCTGAGCTACGTCGGCCAGGGCGCGCTGCTGATCGGCGACGAGAAGCTCGTGACCGCGCCGTTCTTCCTGCTGGCACCCGAGTGGGGCCGAATTCCGTTGGTGCTGTTGGCAACCGCGGCAACCGTCATCGCCTCACAGGCGGTGATCACCGGCGCTTTCTCGGTCGCGTCGGCGGCCGCCCAGCTGGGCTATCTGCCGCGGCTGCGCATCGCGCACACCTCGGCCGCGACGATCGGGCAGATCTACGTGCCGTGGATCAACGGCCTGCTACTGGTGTGCGTGCTGACCCTGGTGTTCGCGTTCCGCAGCTCGGCAGCCCTGGCCTATGCGTTCGGCATGGCCGTCACCGGCACCATCACCATCACCACGCTGCTGTTCTTCTACCTGGCCCGGACCCGCTGGCGCACCCCGCTGTGGTTGGTCCTGCTGGGCGGCGGCGCGCTGCTGACCATCGACCTACTGTTCTTCGCCGCCAATATGACCAAGCTGGTGCACGGCGCCTGGCTGCCGCTGCTCATCGCGATCGTGGCGTTCACGGTGATGACCACCTGGCAGAAGGGCCGGCGAATCGTCACCGCGGAACGGGAGCGGATGGAGGGTCCGCTGCCGGAGTTCATCGACGAGCTCGCCCGCCGGGATTCCCCTCTGGTGCGCATTCCGGGCACCGCGGTGTTCCTCAACCGCGGCATGGACACCGCACCGCTGTCCATGCGGACCGCGGTCGAACACATCCACGCGTTGCACCAGCATGCGGTGATCCTGTCGCTGGAAACCGAACCGATTCCCAGAGTGCCTGAAACCGACCGGATCTCAGTTGACGACCTGGGTCGCAGCGACGACGGGATCATCCACGTGCAGGCCCGGTTCGGCTATATGGAGCGACCGGATGTGCCGCGGGCGCTGCTGCTGGTCGACCCGCAGTGCTGCGAGGGTTCGATCGACCTGGACCACGCGTCGTACTTCCTGTCCAAGCTGGACCTCGTCGCCGGCGATGAGCCGAACATGGCCCGGTGGCGCAAGCGGCTCTTCATCGCCACGTCCTACATCACCGGCGACGCCGCGGCCTACTTCGGGCTGCCGCTGGAACGCACGGTGATCATCGGCGCACGGCTCCAGGTGTAGGGCGGGTCTGGTCATTCGCCCGTGCCGATGGAACACTCGGAGACCATGACCGCAGTCCATTCAGCCAACGCGATCACCGAAATCACTGTTCACAATCCGGCCACCGGGTCCGTCTCGGGATCGGTACCGGTAGACGACGCCGAGACCGTCGCCGCCAAGGCCGCAAAACTGCGTGCCGCCCAACCCGAGTGGGAGGCGCTCGGCCCGCGTGGCCGCAAACGCTGGCTGCTGGAGTTCCAGGGCTGGCTGCTGGACAACGCCGATCATCTGACCGGGGTCTTGATATCGGAGACCGGCAAGTCCCGCACCGACGCCAGCCTGGAGCCCGTCGCCACCGCCGACTACCTCGGGTACTGGGCGAACCACGCCGAGGAATTCCTGGCCGACCGCCACCCCAAGGCGCACAGCCCGCTCTATCGGGTCAAGCGATTCACCACCGTCTTCCACCCCTACCCGCTGGTCGGTGTCATCACGCCGTGGAACTTCCCGCTCGCCATGCCGGGTCTGGACGTGCCGCCGGCGCTGGCCGCCGGTGCGGCCGTGCTGCTCAAGCCGTCCGAGGTGACGCCGCTGTCGGGGGTCGAATTCGTCCGCGGCTGGGCCGAGATCGGCGCCCCGCCGGTGCTCGACGTCGCCACCGGCTACGGGGACACCGGTGCGGCGCTCATCGAGCAGGCCGACTTCGTCCAGTTCACCGGCTCGACGGCAACCGGCCGCAAGGTCGCGGTGGCCTGCGCACAGCGGCTGATCCCCTACGGGCTCGAACTCGGTGGCAAGGACCCGGCGATCGTGCTGGCCGACGCCGACCTGGACCGCGCCGCCAACGGCATCGCCTGGGGCGGGCTGTTCAACTCCGGTCAGGTCTGCGTATCGGTGGAGCGGGTGTACGTGGAGGCCCCCGTCTACGACGAGTTCGTGGCCAAGCTGGCCGACCGGGTCCGCTCGGTGCGCCAGGGGGTCGATGGTGACACCGGCGCGATGGCAACCGAAGGGCAGCGCGACATAGTGGCCCGCCATGTCGACGCCGCGACCGCGGCGGGTGCGCGGGTGCTCACCGGCGGTGAACCGACCGGCGTCGGGACCTTCTTCGCGCCGACGGTGCTCGCCGACGTCGACCAGTCGATGGCCTGTATGGCCGACGAGACGTTCGGGCCGACGCTGCCGGTGGTCAAGGTCGCCGACGAGAGCGAGGCGATCCGGCTGGCCAACGACTCGAAGTACGGTCTGTCGGCGACGGTGTGGACCGGCGACCCGCATCGCGGTGAGCGGATCGCCCGTCGGCTGGAGGTCGGTGCGGTCAACGTCAACGACGTGCTTGTCAACGTGTTCAGCCCGGGCCTGCCGATGGGCGGCTGGAAGGAATCGGGTGTCGGTTACCGAGCGGGTGGACCCGCCGGGATCATCAAGTACTGTCGGCAGCAGGCGATCACTTCGCCGCGGATCCCGACGCAGAAGTCCGAACTGATGTGGTACCCGTCGTCGAAGCGGCGTTCGGCGGTGGCGCTGGGGGCGATGCGCGCCTTCTCGGCGCGCGGTATCCGGCGCCTCGGTCTCAAACCCCGCTAGACAGCGCCGTTTTCAGCGCGCCGACGGTGTCGAGGTCCTCGAGCGCGGCCACCGCGCGGCGCAGGCCCTCCAGCGCCACGTCGTCGTCCTGCATGCCGCCCAGCCCGGCGGTGCTCAACCCCGAGATGTAGGGGTGCACGACGGCCTGACGGTACCGGGTGAAAAGCTCGTCGCGGTCCAGGTCGGGGCCGCCGGTGGCGGCGAACGCCTTGCGGTAGATGTCGAGCAGGTCGTGCTGCGCGGCGCGGCGCTGCTCGGTCGGCATCCCCAGCACCATGGTGTAGGCCAGGTCGCGGGCGGGGTGCCCGCGGCGCACCACCTGCCAGTCCAGCAGACCGGCGCGCCCGTTGCGGAAGAAGGTGTTGCCGGGGTGCGCGTCGCCGTGCAGCACGGTGTGCGGGCCGGCGTCGTTCACGTCGGTGATGGCACGCAGGTTCTCCCACAGGTACCGGCCGTCACCGAGCGGTGTGCGGCCGGCCAGTCGCCTGGCCGACATCTTCATCACCGACGGGGTGATCGGGTTCGACGGATCCCACGAGGGCGCCATCAGCCAACCGAATTTCCCGTTGCCGGTGCGGTTTTCGGGCAACCGGTCCCAGAAGGTAGCGTGCAGCTGCGCGAAACACTCGACCAGTTGCGACATCTGGTCGGGGTCCAGGGGGTGCAGGGTGTCCGGGAACCGGCACGGCGTCAGTGTCATGTCCTCGAGGACGACGACGTAGCGTCCGGTCAGCGGGTCGAACTCGGCGCCGTAGGACACCGGCGCCACGCCGCCGAGTTCGCCGGCCAGGTGTCGGTAGAACCGGGCTTCGGTTTCCCCCAGTCCGGCCAGCTCGCCGAGCATGCGGATGCCGGCGCCGGCGGCCGGCATCTTGACGAACACCGACTCCGGTACGTCAGTCCCGGTCAGCGCCAGGCGGGCGCGGCTCGAGGTGCCCGCGGCGCCGTCGCGCACCGACACCCCGGTCACGTTCAGTCCGGTGATCGCCGACAGCCGCGTCGGCGTGAGGTCGCCGACGGTCCGGGGGAAGTCGCGGCGCCCTCGCAGTGCGGCGTCGACGGCGAGCCGGCGCACCCCGCGGCCTGCGTGCGCAGCGAAGCGCGCGACGCGTGAGACGTTGCCGGCAGCCATGTGACAAGAATTACAAAATGTGCGCCCAGTGTAAAGGCTGCCGCTTATCCGCCCTTGGCGCGCCGCCGCCCGAACCGGGCGAATTTCCAGAGGTATGGCGCGAGTTTGCGGGTCGGCACCCGAGTCGGCCAGTCGTCGGCACGGAAGTAGGCGTCCGAGCCGCCGTCGACGAAAATCACACTGCCGCAAAGGAACTCGGCGGCATCCGACAGCATGAACAGCATCCAGTCGGCCAGTTGCCCCGGGTCGCCGAAGCCGCCGACGGGCACCGGGAAGGCGTTGACGGCCTTGGCCTCGCTGGGCGTGGCGAGCTGCTTCTCCAGCAGCGGGGTCATGATCGCACCCGGCGCGATGGCGTTGAGCCGGATGCCCGCACCGGCCCACTCCCGCGTCACGGCCTGACGGCGGACCCACCGCGAGACCGCGATCTTGGATCCCCCGTAGGCCAGCGACGGGGCGCCCTTACCGAACAACCTCAGTGCGCGCACCGCACGGTCGCTGTCGCCGGCTAGCAGGGCGCGAATGGCGCGGTGCGGCACCATCGGCATGGTGGTGGTCGAATTGCTGCCCACCACAACCACTTTGGCGTTTCCGGTGGCCGCCAGGGCCGGCCGCCACGCCTCCAGCAGTTCGACGACACCGAAATAGTTGATCTGGAAGATCAGCCGCGGCCGGTCGGCGCCGGGTGCCGGGCCGATGCCGGCCGCCAGCACCGCCCCGTCGAGGTGGCCATCGGCGGCGGTCAGCACGTCGGCGGCGGCGGTGCGCCGTCCGCCGGATGTGGAGAGGTCGGCCACCACCTCGGTGTCATGCAGGTCGACGCCGATGACGGTGTGACCGGCGGCCCGGAGCTTCTGCGCCACCTGCAGGCCCATACCGGATGCCGATCCGGTGACTGCGTATGTACCCATCGCCGCACCCTACCTATCGCCACCCACTGCCGTTGCGCCGGCCACGGGGCGGGTTGCCGACGGTGTCCAGCCTGGCCACCCGGCCGCGCCGACGAGGTATCCGGCGGTGAATTGGGCGACGACGCGGGGGCCGCGCAGCGCGCTGTTGTCGTACACCGTCGCCGCATCGCAGCGCTTGGTCGCGGTGGCCACCAACGGCCACAGCCGCCGGTAGCGTTGCCGGATCTTGTCGGCGGGTACGGCATGGCCGCACGTCGCTTCACCTGCCGGTCAGGACGCCGACCTGGCGCGCCGCGCGCGCTTGCCGGCCGGCACCTTGGTGCTGCCGTCGGGCCGGTGCTGGACGATCTGGCCCGCGTCGTTCAGGGCGACGGTGGTGATGCCGCGGCGGGCCAGTTCCGCACCGTAGTCGGTGCTGGCCGGGACTGTTGGACGGCCGCGTCGATCTCGGCGTCGAACACCACACCCTCCTCGGTGCTGAGATCGCCGGGGTCGAGCTCGCCGGCCAGTGCGGCTTCCACCCGCTGCCGTGCTCCTTCCGCGGCGGCGCTGTCCAGCAGGTCGGCGGCGAATCGGGTGACACGGTCGGTGGTTTCGGCCATCGCGCCTCCGCTGTAGCAACCTGCTACGAGGGTGGCAGTATGCAACACGATGGTGCGCCGTCCGAGGCCGCTCGAATCGGGCGGGCCGCCGTGCTACAGATAGTGGATGCCGAGGATCGAGTACAGCCGATGAGCCTGCCGCGGCTGGTGCCACCGGCCACCACCGAATCCGGCGACCTGGCCGTCCTGCGGGCCGAGGTCCGCGGGTTCCTCGCCGCCCAACGCGCGGCCGGCTCCTACACCCCGTCTGTCGACGCCTGGCTGTCCCGCTGGGACGAAACCTTCACCGCCGCTCTGGCCGCTCGTGGCTGGCTGGGCATGACGGTGCCGAAAGCCTATGGCGGGCACGGGTGTTCGTTCCAGCAGCGTTTCGTGGTCACCGAGGAGCTGTTGGCCGCCGGCGCACCGGTCGCGGCGCACTGGATCGCCGACCGGCAGATCGTGCCCGCATTGCTGAAATACGGCACCGAGCATCAGAAGGCGACGTTCCTGCCGCGGATCGCGCGCGGCGAATGCTTCTTCGGCATCGGAATGAGCGAACCGGACTCCGGGTCGGATCTGGCCAGCGTGCGCACCCGTGCCAGCCGCGTCGACGGCGGGTGGGCGCTGTCGGGAACCAAGGTGTGGACGTCGGGGGCGCATCTCGCGCACGCTTTCATCGGCCTGGCCCGCACCGCACCGGTCGACCCCGCACACCGCCACGCCGGCCTGAGCCAGTTCATCGTCGACCTGCGCGGCACCGGTGTGGAGATCCGGCCGATCATCTCGATGAACGGCGCCCACCATTTCAACGAGGTCATCCTGGACGACGCCTTCGTGCCCGACGACATGGTGTTCGGCGAGATCGGCGCCGGCTGGACCCAGGTGACGTCGGAACTCGCCTTCGAACGCAGCGGGCCCGAACGGTTCCTGTCCACCTTCCCCCTGCTGGCCGCCCGTGCCGGCCGGCAGGCCGGCGTGACGGATCCCGAACTGGGCCGACTGGTCGCCCGCATCGCCGGGCTGCACCAGATGTCCGGCGCGGTCGCCGGGGCCCTGGAACGCCACGAGCCCGCGGACGTGGCCGCCGCGGTGGTCAAGGTCCTCGGCACCAGCACGGAGGGCGATATCGCCGACTACGCCGACCTGTGCACCGACCGGGCAACCGCGGACCCGGCGTTCGTCGAGTTGGTGGTCGCGGCGGTGGACCAGCGCCCGGGGTTCACGCTGCGCGGCGGAACCAACGAAATATTGCGCGGGGTCATCGCCCGCGGACTGGGGCTGCGATGATGGATCACGGGGTTGACACCGACCTGACGGCGATGATGGACGCGGTCTTCGCCGACCACCGCGAGAACCACGCGAGTGTGGCGACCGGACCCGACACCGCGTTGTGGTCGCGCCTCGACGATCTGGGGCTGGTGCGTCTGACCGGCCCGGAGTCGGCGGGCGGCAGTGGTGCGGGCTGGCGCGAAGCGGCGGAACTGATCTCCGCGGCGGCACGCCACGGTGTGCGAGTCCCGCTGGCCGAGCACGACCTGCTGGCGTGCTGGCTGCTGGATGCCTCGGGCACGCCGTACGACCCCGCCGTCCGGACGCTGGCCCTGCTCGACGGGACCGGAGTCGCATCGGGAGTGCCCTGGGCCGCCGATGCCGATCGTGTCGTCGTCGTCTGGCGATCGGGCGACGACTACCGGCTGGCCGACGTGGCTCCGGTCGATCTGGCAATCACCGTCGGCGCCAACATGATCGGTGAGCCCCGCGACACCGTGCGCGCCGACGTCGCGCGGCTGCCCGGGGTCCCGCTCGACGCCGAACTGGTGTCCCGGGTGCGTCTGAAGGCCGCCCTGATCCGCGCGATCCAGGTGTGCACCGCGTTGGACCGGATCGTCGAACTGTCCGTCGAACACGCCGGTTCCCGGGTGCAGTTCGGCCGGCCCCTGGCGAAGTTCCAGGCCGTTCAGAACCTGATCGCCGACGTCGCCGCCGAGGCGGCGCTGGCGCGGGCCGCCACCGAAGCCGCACTGTCCGCGGGCATCGCCGGCGACTGGGCCGGACCGGGACTGGAGTTCCTTGTCGCCGTTTCCCGTTCGTGCGCGGGGCATGCCGCCTCGGTGGTGGTTCGCAATGCCCACCAGGTGCACGGCGCCATCGGCACGACGATCGAGCACCGCCTGCACGAATACACCCGGGCCGCTCTCGCGTGGCGCTCGGAATTCGGGTCGGTCCGGCACTGGGACGAGCGCGTCGCAGACCTCGCCGGGACCGCATCCGATCTGTGGGACCTGATCGCGCCGGCCGCCCGACGCCGAGGATCCAGTTAAGTGACTTTGCGGGCTCGTCAGGGTCAGTAAGTGGCTCCTCGACGCGGGAGGCCGCGACGCCGGGACTTGGAACTGCCTGGCGGCGGCTTCGCCGAATGCGGCCCGCGCCGCGTCGACGCCCGGTTCCGTTGACGGCCGGTGACGTCAGCGCACCACGACGTCGCTGGGCTCCCGGGGGTGCCCGAGGTGCCGGTGCGACGGGGGAACCCGGCCGTCCTCGTCGGTGATGCCGTACCGGGCGGCCACCTCGGCGCCGATGACCGTGTGCCCACTGAGTTCCGCGAGCTCCGGGTCGTGGTACAGCGCGTCCACGAGATACCCGGCGAATTCCGGGGTTTCGGCGTGTTCGGCGAAGGCGGCCAGCGCGTCGGGTTTGCCGGCGAACGCGGCCCGCAGCTGCTCGGTCAGCAGAATGCCCATCCAGATGGAGACCGTCGACACACCGGTGCCGGCGAAGTCGACCGCCATGTCGGCCGCCATCTTGTCCACTCCGGCCTTCTGGGCGCCGTACGCGGGTCCGTGCATGTAGCACGCCGAGCCCGGCGACGACGTGAACGCGATCAGTCCGCGCCCCGCCTCCACCAGTAGCGGTGCGGCATACCACGAGGCCACATAGGCCGAACGCAACCCGACGTTCAGCACATCGGCCAATTCGAGTGGCTTCTCCCAGAACGGTTTCGGATCCACCAGCCGGTTGGAGATCGCCGCCGCATTGTTCACCAGCAGATCCAGCCGGCCGTCGTCCCGGCGGATCCGGTCGAACAGTGCGGCCACCGCGTCGTCGTCGCCGTGGTCCAACTGCACGGCCACCCCGCCCGGCGGGGGTGCGGTGATCGTGCGACCGGTGCCGTACACCTTCCAGCCCAGGTCCGCCAGAGCCGAGGCGATGCCGCGGCCCGCTCCCCGGCCGGCTCCCGTCACCACGGCGACCAACCCGGTCATACGCCTTCATCTACCGCGAAGGTCGCCCGGATCGCCTCGACCGGAGACCGCCAGGTCATGTCCAGTTCGCGAAGGGTGGCGCTGTCGTCCGTCGGTATCGCGGCGGTGATGAGCTGCGCGGCCTCGAAGCTGAACGCGCTGCCGAGCGGCAGCACCGAGGCCATTGCGTCGGATGCTCGCCCCATCAGACGAAACATGGAAGCACTCATCGGGATTCGGTGCACGCGGCGACCCGAACCGTCCTCCAGAGCGGAGATCATCTCGTCGAAACTCACCATTTGTCCGCCGCAGAGGTAGCGATGCGGGCCCCGGCCCGGTCGCATCACCCGTTCGTGGACCTCGGCGACATCGCGGACGTCGATCATCATCATCCCCGCATCGCGCACCTTGGGCGCCACGCCGAACCGCACGACCGTGGCCCAGCCCTGCTCGGTGATGCCGGGCGGGGTTTCCAACGCCGGACCGACCACGCTCGACGGGTAGGTGACCACGACGGGGGCGCCGTCGGCCTGCAGTTCGCGGGCCACCCGGTCGGCGTACGACTTGGTGCGGGCGTAGGCCGACTTGCCCTGGGCGGTAGGCGAATCGGGGGTGATCACGGGACCCGGTGGGGGAAACAGCGCGCTGTAGCTGGAGACCAGGACGATCGGGTCGAGACCCGACTCAACCCCGCGTCGCAGCATCCGTTCACTGGCGTGTGCGTTGACATCCCACATCAGCTGCTCACGGCTGTCGTCGGTGCCGACCACACCGGCCGCATGAAGCGCCGCCTCGCAGTCCTGTAGCAGGTCGTCGACGACTTCGGTCCTGCGGATGTCACCGCACCGAACACTGACCGAACCGGCAGCCCGGAACCGTTGCAGCAGAGCGTCATTGGACCAGCCGGGCTCGACCAGCAGCGTCACGTCGTGACCCGCATGAAGGAGCGCCACAACGGTGTGCGCACCGAGATAGCCGGTACCGCCGGTTACCGCGACCCGCATGCCCCACGGTCCCGGCGTTCGGACGAATTCAGCACGACGGCGACGATACCAGCGCACCGGCCGGTCATGGCTGGTGCAGGAACCCGTGCAGGGTGGCCTGAGGAGCTCGTCGACGATCGCCTCCCGCGACGGCGGCCTGGAGCCGAAGAACGTCGACCGCAGTGTGACCATGCCGACGGTGCGCGTGCACCCGGAACAACCGTCAGGGTGACGGTACCGGCCGCCCGGCAAATACAACACGAATTGGTCCGTCACAACGCGCCGGCTCGCGTTCGGGATCTCGTCACCGCCGGCCCGGCGTTTCCCGGCGCGCAAGTCCCAAATGCCAATCGAGGCCCCGGAGCTGCGTTGACAGCAAATAGGGCGACAATCGCGTGCCATTACGGGCGTTATTGCGCATTCGGCTTTGTAGGCGAAGTTATATAATTGTGATGTTCACGGTATTGTGCTGTCCGTGGGACGACACGAGTTGCCGAGACCCCCGCGGAAACGCTGGTCGCTGCCGTTGGGCGCGGTCCTCGTCCCGGCGGCCGCACTGCTGACCGCCGGCGCGGCCAGCTACACGCACACCGAGCCCCCCGCCGAAACGGTGTGCTGCACCGAACTGGTCGCCGCGCCGGTCCCGGCGAATCCGTCCACCGGCATGCGCATCGTCGGAACCGGGCCCATCACGTCGACGATCGTCGCGGCCCGGGCGATGACCCGCGACATCAGGTACATGCTGCCGGCCGGTGTCGCATCCGAGAAGGGGCTGCAGGTCGAGACCATTCTCGCGGCCCGCGCGATCAGCGCGATGTTCCCCGAGATCCACAACATCGGCGGGGTAAGGGCCGATGCCCTGCGCTGGCATCCCAACGGGCTCGCGCTCGACGTCATGATCCCGAACTACATGAGCCCCGAAGGAATTGCGCTCGGCGACCGCATCGCCCAGTACGCCCTGGCCAACGCCGACCGATTCAAGATCAACCACGTGATCTGGCGTCAGGTGATCTACACGCCCGGCCGCGCTCCCCGGACCATGCCCAACTACGGGTCCGACGACGCCAACCACTACACCCACGTGCACGTCGCCACCAACGGTGGCGGTTATCCGACCGGCCGGGAAACCTACTTCACCTCGGCCGACGGGCCCGCGCTGGCCAGCGGGTCGGTGCAGAGCATCGCCCTCGTCGGCGCGCACTGACCGTCTGCCCGAATCCGATTCGGGCCTTCAGACCTTCGCATTCGCCAGGGTTTCGATCCGCTTCAGCGCGTCTTCGGCGAGCGGCGCCGTGTCCAGGCCTCCGCTCGCACCGCACGTGGTGATCTCGATCGCCGCATTGTGCGCGGCGACAAGCGCGTTGTCGCAGCTCCAATCCGCGCCGTGCAGCGACCACAGCACAGTGCCGGCGGGCGACGACTCCGCCCCGGGCGCGACCCGGAAGGTGTAGTCGCGGCCCTGCACGGTGGTGACGAGCAGCGGCGTGTCGCGGCACGATTCGATGCTCGAGCGGGCCTCAGCCAGCGCCGCCTCGGGGACGAAGTCGGGCGGGTAGACCGCCACGATCTCCTCGACCACGACGGCGCCGTCGTCGGTCTGCCAGTGTCCGCCGTCGGTGGCCGCGGGATGGTGCCCGGCCAAGAAGGGCGCCGCGACCTCGCGGGCGACCGGCGCGCAGCGATCCGGTTCGACCTTGTCGAACTGGTTGCCCTCGACGGATGTGACCTTCGGGCTGAGCAGGTTGCTCACCTGCGCAGCAGTGATCGGACCGACGTCCCGCACCGGTGTGGCGCGCGGAGAATCGACCACCCGCGTGCACGCGGTGGTCACCAGTACGAGAACCGCCAGAACGGTCCGCGCAAGCTCAGGCTTGCGCTGCCGCCAGCGCGTCATTAAACGTCTTGCTCGGCCGCATCACCGCGGTCGTCTTCTCGGTGTCGGGCTCGTAGTAACCGCCGATGTCGGCCGGGCGTCCTTGTGCGGCAGCGAGCTCCTTGACGATGACGTCCTCGTTCTCGGTCAGCGTCTTCGCCAGCGGCGCGAAGTGCGCGGCCAGCTCGGTGTCGTCGGTCTGCGCGGCCAGCTCCTGCGCCCAGTACAGCGCCAGGTAGAACTGACTGCCCCGGTTGTCGAGCTCACCGGTCTTGCGCGACGGGCTCTTGTTTTCGTCGAGCAGCTTGCCGGTGGCCGCATCCAGCGCCTTGCCCAGCACGTCGGCCTTCTTGTTGCCGGTCTTGCGGCCGAGATCCTCCAGGCTGGCCGCCAGCGCGAGGAACTCGCCGAGGGAATCCCACCGCAGGTGGTTCTCCTCGACCAACTGCTTGACGTGCTTGGGTGCCGAACCGCCCGCACCGGTCTCGTACATGCCGCCGCCGGCCATCAGCGGGACAATGGACAGCATCTTGGCGCTGGTTCCCAGTTCCAGGATCGGGAACAGGTCGGTCAGGTAGTCGCGCAGGATGTTGCCGGTCACCGAGATGGTGTCCTGACCGCGGATCAACCGTTCCAGCGTGTACCGCATGGCCCACACCTGCGGCAGGATGGTGATCTCCAGGCCCTCGGTGTCGTGCTCCTTGAGGTAGGCCTTCACCTTCTTGCGCAGCTCGTTCTCGTGCGGGCGTTCGTCATCGAGCCAGAACACCGCCGGTGTGTCAGACAGCCGCGCGCGGTTGACGGCCAGTTTGACCCAGTCGCGGATCGGGGCGTCCTTGACGACGGGCATGCGCCAGATGTCGCCCACCTCGACCTCTTGACTCAGCAGTACCTCGCCGGAGTCGATGTCGACGATCTTGACGACGCCGGCCTCGGCGATCTCGAAGGTCTTGTCGTGGCTGCCGTACTCCTCGGCCTTCTGCGCCATCAGGCCGACGTTGGGCACGGTGCCCATGGTGGTCGGGTCGAACGCGCCGTGCGTCTTACAGAAGTTGATGACCTCCTGATAGATCCGGGCGAAGGTCGACTCCGGGTTGACGGCCTTGGTGTCCTTGGTGCGGCCGTCGGCGCCGTACATCTTGCCGCCGAGCCGGATCATCGCGGGCATCGACGCGTCCACGATGACGTCCGACGGCGAGTGGAAGTTGGAGATGCCCTTGGCCGAATCCACCATCGCCAGCTCCGGGCGGTGCTCATGGCAGCGGTGCAGATCCTCGACGATCTCGTCGCGCTGGGACGCCGGCAGCGTCTCGATCTTCTCGTAGAGGTCGACGAGCCCATTGTTGACGTTGACGCCGAGCTCGTCGAACAGCTTCTGGTGCTTGGCGAAAGCGTCCTTGTAGAAGATCTTCACCGCATGACCGAACACGATGGGGTGGCTGACCTTCATCATGGTCGCCTTCACGTGCAGCGAGAACATCACGCCGGTCTTGTAGGCGTCCTCGATCTGCTCCTCGTAGAAGTCGCACAGCGCCTTGCAGCTCATGAACATCGAGTCGATGATGTCGCCGTCGTCGAGCTGCACCTCGGGCTTGAGCACGATTTCGCCGCTGCCGGCATCCAGCACGATCTTGACCCGGCGGTCTTTGTCCAGCGTCAGTGACTGCTCGCCGTGATAGAAGTCGCCGTGCTTCATGGTGGCGACGTGCGTACGGGATGCCTGCGACCACTCACCCATGCTGTGCGGATGCTTCTTCGCGTATTCCTTGACCGCCTTGGGTGCGCGGCGATCCGAGTTCCCTTCGCGCAGAACGGGATTCACCGCGCTGCCGAGGACCTTGGAGTAACGCTCCTTGATCGCCTCTTCGTCGTCGGTCTTGGGGTCACCCGGGTAGTCCGGGATGTCGTAACCGTGCTCGTGCAGTTCCTTGATCGCGGCGGTCAGCTGTGGCACCGAGGCGCTGATGTTCGGAAGCTTGATGATGTTGGTGTCCGGGTCCTGGGTGAGCCGGCCGAGTTCGCCCAGATTGTCGGGCACCTTCTGCTCGTCGGTGAGATGCTCGGGGAACTCGGCGAGGATGCGCGCGGCCACCGAGATGTCGCTGGTCTTGACGTCGATGCCGGCCGGCCCGGCGAACGTCCGGATGATCGGCAGGAACGCGTAGGTCGCAAGCAGCGGAGCCTCGTCGGTGAGCGTGTAGATGATGGTCGGCTGCTGCTCGGAGCTCATGCGCTTCTTTCTCCCACGTTCAATTCGGTCAGTCGGCTCTCAGTATCGCAGCACCGGCTGCGGGACGGCGGGGTGGGCGCTGGGCCCGACGGGCGCCATACCGGCGCGGAGATCACCGAAATACCGGATCGCATCTGAGCATGGGGCTACCGTGCTGTTCGTGGGCACGATGCTGAGGAGACCGGGACGCTGGACAGCGCTCGCGGCGTCCGTCGCCGCCTCGGCCGGCATGCTCTACGTCCAGCAGGCCGAGCCGCCCGCCCACCGCCAGCCGCCGGCCGCCGCCCCGGCCGCACCGGCGCCGGCAGCGGCGCCGTCGCTGTCCACCGCGCCGTCCGTCGCGAAGGAAGCCGAACTCCTCGCGGCCAGCGCCCCCGTCGACCCGAGCACCTTCGAGCTGCAACTGCCCGCTGGTGTCGCAGCCGAGAACGGGTTGCAGATTCACTCGATCTGGGCCGCAAGGGCGATCAGCGCGCTGTTCCCCGACATCAAGACCATCTACGGGTATCGGCAGGATCCGCTGAAGTGGCATCCCAACGGGCTGGCGATCGACGTGATGATCCCGAACTACCACAGCCAGGAAGGCATCGATCTGGGCAACCAGATCGCCGGCTACGCACTGGCGAACGCCAAGCGCTGGGGCGTCCTGCACGTGATCTGGCGCCAGGGCCTCTACCCGGGCATCGGCGCACCGAGCTGGACCGCCGACTACGGCAACGAGACGGCGAACCATTTCGACCACGTTCACATCGCCACCGACGGCGGTGGCTACCCCACCGGTCGCGAGGCCTATTTCATCGGATCGATGAAGCAGTAGCGATCTGGCCGGTCGGTCAGGCCACCACGCAGTACTGCCCAGCGGAACCGGAGTCGCCGCACACGTCGAGGGCATCGCTGCTCGGAGTGTCCAGCGGTGGCAGTGGCGCCGGCAGCAGCGGGAAGATGCTGGCGCCGGTCACCCCCGTCAACCACGCGACGACCTGGGCCAGGATGTTGGTCGGGATGTAGAGGGCGTCACCCAGCAGCTGGACGGGCACGATCGCCAGGCTGGCCAGCGGACTGATCAGGAAGATGTCCTGATCGGCGATCGCCTGCAACGCCGAGGTGGCGCTGTCGGTGAACTGGACCACGAAGTACGGGATGCTGGCGAAGATCGTCCGCGCGCCGAGGGACAGGTCGGTGCCGATGTTGGGATAACCGTTCATGTCGATGATGTCCTGCAGAGCACCGCGCAGCCCGTCGTCGTCGTTGACCGGCGTGACGTCCGCGTCGCCCAGCGTGGTCAGCGACACCCCGTTTGAGTACGACGCCGGCGTGCCGCCGAACAGCGTGAGCACCGTGGGCGTGGTGTCGACGATGCTGTACTGCAGGTTGATATTGCCCGGAGTGAACAGGTCCGGATTGTTCGCGATCACGAAAGTCGATGTCTCATTGGGTGATTGGAAACCGTGGCCGAAGCCCTGCGACGCCTGGTGGCCGTGATCGGTGACCACGATGATCGTCCACTGCTGACCAGAGTCGGCGATCGCCTGCATGATGGCGGCGAGATTTTCGTCGACGTTGGTAATGGCGTCCGCATACTGTTGCGAGGCTCCGCCGTGCATGTGCCCATTCTCGTCGACACCCACGAAGTAGCTGAACATGAAGTTGGCCACCGAGTAGTTGGCGTCGAGGATCGCGTTCACCGTCGCGGCACCGACCTCGTCATCGGTCAAGGACCAGTCGGTGTCCCCGTCGACCTGCGGTACGTAGAGCACGCTGTCGGCCGGGATCGAGCCCGACGCGGCGATGGCGGCGATGACGTCCCAGTCGGCGATGGCGGTGGTGCTGATCGATGAATCCAAACTCTCGAGCTGGTTGAACACCGTGGGCCACGCGTCGTAGACGGCCGGGTTGTAGATGTTGTTGATCACTCCGGTGGTCTCACCCCACACGCCGGTGAGGATGGTTGTCCACGACGGGTTGGAGATCGTCGTGTGCCCGACGATGCTGGACGCGGCGGTGGTGCCGGTCTGCATGAGACTGAAGAAGTTCGAATTGTTGACGTTGGCAAGGATCCGGGACAGGTTCGTGCCGTCCACACCGATCAGCAGCACGTTCGGCGTCGGATCCGTCGCAGACGTAGTCACTTGTGGGGCAACGAATGTCGAGGCCTGGACCAATGACCTGCGTTCGGTCTCGGTGCTTATTGCGGCCAGTGCGGTCAGGACCGCCGTCGCCTGCAGCGGTGCGACCGGGTCCGTCGTCGACTCGCCGTCGGCGGGCAGGAACTCGTCGACGGCGGCGATCAAGATGGCGGGCGCTTCGGGCGCCGCCGCGTCGGGTGCCACTACGAGGTTGGCCGTCACGGAGAAGCCGGTGGCCGGCGCCGCCGTGATCGAAGCCGGGGTCGGGGTGGGTTCGTCGGTGCCGACCGGGTCATCGGCCACCGTGCGGCCGGTGGGCGGGTCCGCTTCAGGCTCCGGGTCCTTGGTGGTGTGGTCGCTGGTGTCCGTGACGTCCACGACAAGCGTTCGGGCCGGCTTGTTCGATGTGTTGTGCTGCCCGACGGGCTGGCCGGTCGCCGGCGGTTCGGCGAGCTGCTCGGGTTGTGCGGGGTCCGGCGCCTCAGGGTCCGCCTCCTCGGCCTGCGGTTCGTCCTTGGCGTCATCGGCATCGCCACCGGTTTGGGCGCCCGGCGTCGCGGTCGTCTCGCCCGTGCCGGAGTTGCCATCGGCCGGGGAGGTTTTCGGCGGGGTTGCCGGTTCGGAGTTGTTCTGCGTGTCCGAAGCCGGGGGTTTCACAGAAGCGTCGGTCGTGTCGGCCCACGCGGGGCAACTCCAACCGGTCGCGACGGCCGCGCCGATACCCAGCGCGACGGCAAGGCCGCCGACGCGACCTACATAGTTTTCGAAGGCCACGCGGTATGTATAGCCCTCCCGGTTCGGCCGTCGTGGGGAAATCGGCGAGGAACCTGTCCGAAACCCGTATCCGTGTGGCGTGGGTACGTGTCATCGGTCGCGGAGTTCCCGGCAAGGATCTCGATCGCCCCGATCGGCGGATAGGCCATCGGGTGTGACAGCCGCGGTGCCGCACCTGAGACCCGTTCGCGCAGAGGATGTCCTGAATCTCATCGAGCATGCCGCCAATCTGATCGTGCCGCTGGCGCTGGGTGAGCCGCACACTCTGCATCGGGCCGAATTGCGCGGCGTTAGCGTCGCGCAGCGTGCGCAACGCCTCATTGCCAGCGCCCATCCTGAACCGCCCCGAACTGCACTTCGATGCGCGCAAGGCCGGTCTGCTCCACTAATGCCGTTCCGTTCGAGCCCGCGGAATCACCGTTAACATCGCGGCATGAGTGAAGACCGGGTGGTGGTGGTCGGCGGCGGGTTGGCGGGCATGGCGAGCGCGGTGTGGCTGGCCGAACTGGGACATGCGGTGACCCTGTTGGAGAGCAACGCACACCTCGGCGGACGGGCCATCGGGCTGACGTCCAAGCACGGCGACCGCGTCGAGAACGGCCAGCACGTCCTGGCCGGCTCCTATGAGCACATCTTCCGGTTCCTCGACTCGATCGGCACCCGGCACCTGCTGGAGTTCCCCCGCGAGTTCGGTGTGCGGTACCCGGGCGGGCATGCCGAGACCTTCGGCTTCGGCGCCCACAACATCGCCCGCACGGCGCTGGGCCGGGTGCGTGGCCTCGGTATCCCGACCCAGCTCGCGGCGTTGCCGGCGTGGGCGCGCCTGATTCGCGACGTCGTCCGGTTCGACGACTCGCTTGACGACATCACGGTCGACGACTGGTTCGACCGGGTCGGATTCCCCGCCGCGGTGCGCCGAATCATGCTGAACTCCATGGTGATCGGGCTGTTGAACGAACAGCCGTCGACGGCCTCGGCGCACGCGTTCGCCGCACTGCTGCGCACCGGTGCGGACCGGGCGCGTAGGCACGGTCCGGCAGCCGTTCGGATCGGCTATCCGACAGTCGATCTTGGCCAGTTCTGCATCGAGGCGGCCCGGCGGGCGATGGCCCGGCTCGGGGTGGAGGTTCGGCTGCGCAGCCGGGCGGTTCGGGTCGCGGTGGCCGGCGGACGCGCCGCCGGGGTCGAATTGTCCGACAAGTCGATTGTCGCCGCCGATGCGGTGGTGCTGGCCGTGCCGTCGTGGAACCTGCGCCGCCTGCTCGACGACGTCCCGGGCTCGGAGGATGCGCGGCTGGCCGCCAAGCGACTCGAACCGATACCGATCATGAACGCCTACGTGCTGCTGGATCGGCCGTTGGGCACCGTGGCCCCGTGGGAGTCGTTGCTGGACAGCGACATCGGCTGGGTGTTCGACCGTGACCGCATGCACGGTCCGCGCCCGGACGGCAACCACCTGTATGCGCTCACCTCGTCCGCCAGCTACGAGCTGATGGGACTGGGCAGTTCGGAGGTCGCCGACCGGTTGCTGGCGGCGCTGCGGGCCAGCTATCCGGCCGCCCGCGAGGCGAACGTCGTCGACATCACGGTGGTGCCCTGGCCGAAGGCGACGTTCTCCTCGAGGGTGGGCATGTCGACGATCCGGCCCGCCAACGCCACCGCGCTGCCGAATCTGGCGCTGGCCGGGGACTGGACGCACAACGACTGGCCTACCACCATGGAAGGAGCGGCCCAAAGTGCTGCGCGGGCAGTCGATTTGGTGCACGCGGAGTTATCCGGCAGATAGACGGCGCCGATCAGTCGTTATCCCACGGCGGGTCGTCGTGCTAGCAGCCGCTGGGCAATCGGGGTATCCCTGATGTCGTGGTGGTGAGAATCGGTACGTCGGGCTGGTCGTACGAGCACTGGGTCGGCACGCTGTACGAGCCGACGTTGCCGCGCGCCCAGTGGCTGGCCCGCTACGCAGCGGAATTCGACACCGTCGAACTGAACGGCAGCTTCTATCGATGGCCGAAGGAGTCCTCCTTCGCCGCGTGGAGCGCGCAGTTGCCGCCGGCGGCGGGCTGGAATTGCCGCTGGCTGCCACTTCCGGCTCGCCGCCCGCGACACCGGCGAACCGGATTTCGCCCTGCGTCTTCACCAACCCCGGCCGCGGGAGCGCTTTCCCGATAACTGCCGGGCGGCCCACTTGGCCAACTGCGGGCGCTCGATCTTGGAGTTGTGGCGCGGATCCACCGGCAGACTGCGCTTGAAGAGGATGGCGTGGATCTTGTTCGCCATGTCGGAAGCTGCAGCCAGCGCGAGCAGTTCCCGGTGCAAGCCGGCGAGTTCATCCCTGCCGACGTCGGGCTCGACCTCGACGCAGAGGACGGGTAGCTCGCCCGCCGGTGCGGGCACGCCCACCAGTCCACTTCGCCTCACCTTGGGGTGGGCGTCGAAGAGCGGCTCGATTTGCAGCGGGAATACGTTCCCGCCGGCCGCCTTCACCCGCTGCGACACCCGACCGCAGACCCAGAGCCTGCCCTGCGCGTCGAGGTAGCCGACATCCCCGAAGCGATGCCAGTCCCCTTGCGGGTCGGGCACCTTGTTCTTGCGCGTGCTCTCGGGATCGAGGTAGTACTCGGGGCTCACGTGCTTGCCCCGCACCAGGATTTCGCCGATTTGCCCGCCGGGTAGCGCCGAGGTTTCGTCGACGGAGTCGATGGGGCCGTCGACGATGTCGATGATCTTCAATGTGACGCCCGGCAGGGCATAACCCACACAGATGCCGGCACCCTGCTCGGTCATGTTCCACAGGCCTTGAAGGTGCTCGCGACTGCCCAGCTCGGTCGACGGCATGGCCTCGGTGGCGCCGTAGTTCGCCGCCAACTCTCCGTCGGGAGCCATGACCGCGGTGAGCATCTCTTCGACCGGACCAGAGACCGGGGCCCCGGCTCCGATGACTCGTTTCAAGGAAGGCATCGTCAGGTTGCGGGCGAGCGCTTCGGAGGCCAGGTTCTCGATCAGGATCGGCGCGGCGAAAAACGACCCGACCTTGCAGTCGTTGATGACCTGGATCATGGCGGCCGAATTCACCTGGGCCGGGCCCTGCCGGGCGAAGTCGATGGGCGGCACCACCATTGTGCCGCCGGCACTGATCGGGATGAAGAGGAACGCGGGGAAGACGGCCATATCCACCGGGACCTCGTTGTCGGGGTCCCAGCGCCAGCTGTGGTGCGCGTTGCGGAACACCTGACAGAAGTTGCGATGCAGGTAGAGCGTGGGCTTGGCCGGCCCGGTGCTGCCGGTGGTGTAGAGAACGGCGCAGGGATCGTCCGGCCCGACTTTCGGCGGCTCCGGCTCGGCGGGCGCTTGTTTTCGCAGCGACCTGATCGACCGCGCGCCAGGGAAGGGCGGAAACCCGGTGACGGTGTGGGCCCCCGGGACGAGTGGGCTTCCGGTGAGGACGAGCTTACGGAGGGTGCGAGGACCCCAACCGAACGTGATCCTTCCGATGTGCGCGAGCGCGCTGCCCAGGAACGCCTCCGGCTGCACGCGTCCGAGCCGCTCCGCCACGTTGCGATAGCCGACGGCCGGGTCGATCCAGATGGTGAAGGCACCCACCCGCGTGAGGGCCACGCCCATGACGCAGGTCTCGTAGCTGGGAGGCGACATGCAGACGATGCGCGTCCGCTCAGCAATGCCCATCTCGCGCAGCCCCACGGCGACCGACTCGGCGTCGGCCGAAAGCTCGGCGTAGGTGTGGCGCTTGTAGCGGCGGGTGCCGTAGCCTTCCCAGCCGTCCTGCTCGATGACCGCGACGCGCCCCGGGTCCTCGCGCGACACCCGCAACACGATGTCGGCGAGGCTGAAGATGTCGTCGGGGAACGGCTCCATCTCAGGCCCGCGCCTCGGCGGCGGCCTGCAGGAATCCATCGATGGTCGAGGCGACCTCGTCCGGCCGCTCCAGCATCAGCAAGTGGCCGCAGTCGGGTAGCCATTCCTGGCGTTCGGGATGCAGGGTCGAATTCAGGCGACGTCCCGCCTTGGGCGAGACGATCTTGTTCTTCAGCCCCCAGATGGTGCAGATGGGCGGGAATCCCTGCCGCGGCTCGAGGTTGTCGATGACCGAGTAATTCTCCAGGTCGTCGAGCACCCCGAGTAGCGACTCCATCTGGCCGGCGCTCGCGTAGGGGCCGCAGAGTTCGGGATTGCGATGGAGCTTGCGGGCACGGCCGCGCGGCCCCAGCTGGAACAGCGTGGCGACTGAGCCGATGCCGTTGGTGAGCTTCAGTTGCCCGAGCAACCGGTACACCTGCCGGTTGATTCCGGGCATCCGCTCCCGTAGCCACAGGAACGGTCCCAACCAGCCACCCAGGAAGGTCGACTCGGTGAGCGGGTTGCAGAGGACCAGGGCCTTCACCTTGTCCTGATGGCGTTCGGTGAATGCGAGAGCGATGGCGCATCCCATGCAGTTGCCCACCAGCGCGACCTTCTCCAATCCACGTGAGGCGACGAACTCCTCCAGCATCGCCACGTAGTTGTCCAAGGTGTAGCCCGCGCCCGGCTTGGCCGAGTCGCCGAACCCCAGCAGGTCGAGGGCGAAGATCTCGTACTTGCCGGCCAGCCTGTTCGCCACTTCGTCCCAGATGGCGTGCGACGAGCCGCCGTTGTGGAGCATGATCACCGGCTCACCCTGCCCGGTGTGCTCATACGTGACCGGTAATCCCCGGAAGTCGAAGCTCTCCAACATAATCCGCCTTCGCACCTGTGGTCATCACGATACCGCCAGCGCAATCTCTCGTTCCTGCTATGTTCACCAGCGGTCAATCGTAGGTTCGCTCTGGTAACACCAGAATCCGAGGAGATGGCGATGGAAGTCGGACTCGTCGTCGCCATCGGCTGCGCTCTCGCATTCGCCCTCACCAACGGCTTCCATGATGCGTCCAACGCTATCGCCACCCTGGTGGCGACGCGAGGTGCCACTCCCGGTCAGGCGGTCGTCCTTTCGGCCGTGTTCAACATGGCCGGGGCCATCTATCTGGGAACGGCCGTCGCCGACACCATCGGCGGGATCGTCACCGTGCCGCAGAGCCAGATGGTTGGCGTCGTCGGAGCGGGACTGGCCGGGGCGACGGTATGGAACCTCGTTACCTGGTGGCTCGGATTGCCGTCGTCGTCAGGGCACGCACTGGTGGGCGGGCTGGCCGGGGCGGCCATCGCTGACGGGCTGCTCTCCGGTTACGGCGGCCTGAAGTCGGTGAACTGGGGTGGTTTCGACGGCTGGCACCCGACCGGCGTCCTCGGCGTTCTCGTCGCGCTGATGATCTCGCCGGCCCTGGGTTTGGTTTTCGCGTTCCTCTTGCTGCGTGCCCTGCGGTGGGCTTCGCGGCGGTGGACGACGCGGTGGAACCTGCCGGTTCGCGCCGGTGGCTGGGTTGCGGCAGCAGGCCTGTCGTTCAGTCACGGCGGCAACGATGCACAGAAGGCGATGGGCGTCATCGCCGTCTTGCTGCTGGCCTCCGGTCAGACCATCACGCTGACCATCCCGTTGTGGGTGAAGGTCGCCACGGGCGTCGCGCTCACGCTGGGCACCGCATTGGGCGGCTGGCGCATCGTCAAGACGATCGGCCAACGCATCTTCAGCCTCACCCCCCTGGATTCCTTCACCAGTCAGGTTTCGTCGACGGGTGTCATCCTCGGCGCTTCCCTCGTCGGCGCACCGGTGAGCACCACCCAGGTGGTGGCCTCGTCGGTCGTCGGTGTCGGCGGGGGTCGACGCCGGTGGAAGCACGTGCGCTGGGAGATCGTGCGTGAGATGAGCGTGGCGTGGGTGACCACCATTCCTTCGGCCGCCCTACTGGCGGTCGTCGTCCTTCTCGGATGGAGAGCACTATGAGTTCCAGGGTTGGCAGGAGGCGTCGCTGGTTCCTCCCAGACACCCCCGACGTCCTCCGCATGCTGCAGTCGCAGGCCGAGATCACCGCACAGGGCATGGACGCTTTCGCCGACTGGGCTGCCGGGGACAAGACACGTGCCGACGACGTGCGGGAGGCCGAGCACGACTGCGATCGGGTGCGAAGGGACCTGGTCGACACCGTCAGGCAGGCTTTCACCACACCAATGCAGCCCGAGGACCTGTTCCAGCTCTCCTGCGATCTCGACAGGGTGATCAACGGCGCAAAGAACACCGTCCGGGAGTCCGAGGCCATGAGCTTCCCGCCGGACCGTCCGACAGCCAATATGGCCGTCCTGCTCGCCGAGGGTGCCAGGCACCTCCACCTGGCGTTCACAGCCCTATGCGGAGGGCGCGCCAATCCCGGCCTGTCAGCCACAAAGGCCGCCGACGCCGCCGTGAAGTCACAGCGCAATCTGGAGCGGATCTATCGCCAGGCCGCCGGCGACCTTCTCGAGGTCACCGACATCCGCGATGTCGTCGCGAGGCGCGAGTTCTACCGCCGCGTCTCGGCGATCTCCGACGACATCGTCTCGGTCGCCGACCGGATCTGGTACTCGCGGGTCAAGGAGTCCTGAGGTCAGCGCTCGGCGGGACCGTTTCGGAGTTTTACTCGCCGCTGATGTATCGTTCCTGGCGTCCATACGCCGGATTCCGGCGGACACGCGGGCTGTGGCGCAGCTTGGTAGCGCACTTGACTGGGGGTCAAGTGGTCGCAGGTTCAAATCCTGTCAGCCCGACGCTGTGATGTCCCGGGACACCGTTGACAGGTGTCTCGGGACATTTTTTTGCAGGCTTGCAGGCGGAGTCTGATTGTGGGGTTTTCCGGGTTCGACTCCGCGGGGTTGGTAGTCGAGCGTGAGTTCGCGGACCCCCTCGACCCGGTTCGGCCGCAACGACATTCCGGCGTGCGGACGGCTGGTGTCGCCATTGGCCGACACGGAGCAGCGAACCTAGAGAACGGCGTGGCTGGCCATCGCCCGGGCGATCACCTTGTCGTTTTGGAAGATCTCGGCATCGGTGGCGCGCACGAAGTTGAATCCCAACCGGCGCGAGAACGACTTCGGGCGATCCTCCGCCTTTCCCGTGACCTGACCCGGTCCCGATGCCGTCATCCGGTGAACTTGCCGCTGCGGATGCGGTCGGCCTCCATCAGCGCTAGTTCCTGAGCAGCGGGGACCACGATCTCGGGATCGGGCACGAAGTCCACGGATTCGGAGCGGTCCAGATAGGGAACGGCGTTGAGGATCACACGAATCGCGTTGAGCCGCGCCCGGTGCTTGTCCTCAGAGCGCACGATTGTCCACGGCGCATCGGCTGTGCTGGTGCGCCGAAGCATGTGGTACTTGGCTTCGGTGAAGTCGTCCCAGTGCTCTTGAGCTTGAACGTCGATCTCGCTGAGTTTCCACTGTCGTAGGGGGTCGTCGCGGCGACGTTCGAAGCGGCGTGCCTGCTCGTCCTTGGTGACGCTGAAATAGAGCTTGACCATGATGGTGCCCTGGCGGACCAGATCCTTCTCGAAGCCCACCACTCCCCTGAGGAAATTGCGGTACTCCTCATCGGTGCAGAAGCCGAAAACCGGCTCCACCATGGCCCGGTTGTACCAGGAGCGGTCGAACAAGACCATCTCGCCGCCCGAAGGGAACTGCGCGACGTAGCGCTGGAAGTACCACTGGGTGCGCTGCTCTTCGGTCGGCTTGCCCAAAGCGACAACGCGGTAGTGCTTCTCGTTCATATAGCGGGTGACCCGCCGTATGGTCCCGCCCTTGCCGGCGGCGTCTCGGCCCTCGAAGAGGACGATCATGCGGCTGTCATGATCCTCCAGGAAGCGCTGCAGCTTGAGCAGCTCCACCTGATAGGGCTTGAGTTCTTCTTCCTCGCGGACGCGACGTGGGACGGCCATGGCCGTCATTCTTACCGATCGCTGAACGCGCAGTCCCGGTTAGGTAGGGCTTACAGACAGCTATCGGCCTCCGGTGCCGCGGGAGTATCTACACAGTGAGCAGTCGGTAGAGCCCGATCAAACCGACCACCACGATGACGGCGCGCAACGCGTCAGGCGACAACCGGCGCCCGTAGTGCGCGCCGAGGAACCCGCCGAGCAAGGAACCGGCCGCGATCAATCCGGCTGCCTCCCAGCTGATCCGGTCGAAGGCCACCAGGGTGTATGCCACCGCCGCGACAATGTTCACCAGCAAAGCCAGCAGGTTCTTGGCGGCGTTCATCCGCTGCATGTCCTCGGGCAACAACGCGCCCATGACGGCGATCAGCAGGATGCCCTGCGCGGCGGTGAAGTAGCCGCCGTACACCCCGACCGCGAACGTGCCGGCCACCAACGCCGCCATCCGCGCCGGCGTGACATGCTCGGCCGAACGTCCCGCGGCCTCGGCGCGGGCCTTCGCCCAGGACTGGATCCGCGGGCCGACGACGACCAGCACCAGGGCTGCGACCAGCAATACCGGCACCACCTGCTGGAACACCTTCTCGGGAAGGTGCAACAGCAGCCACGACCCCAGAATCGCGCCCAGCGCGGAGCCGGGGATCTGCCAGCGCAGCCGGTGCCATTGGCCGCGCAGTTCGCGGCGATACCCCCAGGTGCCCGACACGCCGCCGGCGACCAGACCGATCGCGTTCGACATCGTCGCCGTCACCGGCGGGTACCCCAGCGTCACCAGCGTCGGGAAGGTGATCAGTGTGCCCGAACCGACCAACGCATTGATCGCACCTGCGCCGACGCCGGCCAGTGCGATCAGGAGCATGTGGGGCAGCGACACCCGGCAGACCCTACCCGGGATTTCGGCGTGCTTACGGGCGCTCAGCGCGCGTAAGCACGCCGAAATCACTAGCGCTTCTTGGCGCCGCGCTTCTCGCGTACCCGCACGTTGACCCGGATCGGACTGCCCTCGAAGCCGAACGTCTCGCGCAGCCGGCGCTCCAGGAATCGGCGGTAGCCGGCCTCCAGGAAGCCGGTGGTGAACAACACGAACGTCGGCGGCCGTGCGGTGGCCTGCGTCGCGAACAGGATGCGCGGCTGCTTGCCGCCGCGTACCGGCGGCGGCGTGGCCGCGACGACCTCCTTCAGGAAGGCGTTGAGCTGCCCGGTGCTGATCCGCTTGTCCCACGACGCCAGTGAGGTCTCAAGCGCGGGCACCAGCTTCTGCACGGCCCGGCCGGTCATCGCCGAGATGTTCACCCGCGGCGCCCACTGCACCTGCACCAGTTCGCGGTCGATCTCCTTTTCCAGCACATACCGGCGGTCCTCGTCCACGAGATCCCATTTGTTGAAAGCCAGTACCAGTGCACGGCCGGCCTCGATGACCATCGTCAGCACCCGCTGGTCCTGCTCGGTCAGCGGCTGCGAGGCGTCGACCAACACGATGCACACCTCGGCGGCGTCGATCGCGCCGTGGGTGCGCACCGAGGCATAGAATTCATGGCCGCTGGCCTGGCCGACCTTGCGCCGCAGCCCGGCAGTGTCGACGAAACGCCAAGTCTTGCCACCCAATTCGATCAGCGAGTCCACCGGGTCGACGGTGGTTCCGGCCACGTCGTGCACCACCGACCGCTGATCACCGGCCAGCCGGTTGAGCAGCGAGCTCTTGCCCACATTGGGTTTGCCGATCAACGCGACGCGACGCGGCCCGCCCCGGCCGGAGGCCAGTTCGGACACTGCGGGCAGCACCGCGATGACCGCGTCGAGCAGATCGGCGACCCCGCGGCCGTGCATGGCGCTGATCGGGTGCGGCTCCCCCAGGCCCAACGACCACAACGCGGCCGCCTCGGCCTCCTGCCTGTCACTGTCGACCTTGTTGGCGGCCAGGAAGACCGGCTTGCCGGAGCGACGCAGGATCCGCGCGGCCGCCTCGTCGCCGGACGTCGCACCCACCACGGAATCGACCACCAGGATGATCGCGTCGGCCGTGCGCATCGCGACCGCGGCCTGTTCGGCCACCAGCTGCTGCAGGCCCTTGGCATCGGGCTCCCACCCGCCGGTGTCCTGCACCACGAAACGCCGCCCGGACCACAGCGCATCATAGGACACCCGGTCGCGGGTCACCCCGGGCACGTCCTGCACGACGGCCTCGCGGCGGCCGAGGATGCGGTTGACCAACGTGGACTTACCGACGTTCGGGCGACCCACCACGGCGACGACCGGTGGCGGCGCGGAGAACTCGTCGAGTTCGCTGGCGAACTCCGAATCACCCATCTGCCAGTCGCTTTCATCGCTCCAGCTGCCGTCGGCGCTCTCGAAGTCGGTCATCGGCCCACTCCGCTGTGCTGGCGAACCAGCTCCAGCAGATGCGCGACGACCTCGTCCTTGGTCATCGCGCTGGTGTCCACCACCAGCGCGTCATCGGCGGCGCGCAGCGGTGAGACCGCGCGGGTGGAGTCCAGGTGGTCGCGGCGGCGGACGTCGGCAAGCACCGCCTGGTAGTCGTCACCGAGCCCGCAGGAGATGTTCTGGTCGTTGCGTCGCCGGGCCCGGGTTTCCGCCGAGGCGGTCAGGAAGATCTTCACGTCGGCGTCGGGCAGCACCACGGTCCCGATGTCGCGGCCCTCGACGACCACACTGTCCGGGCCCGCGGCCAGGTCGCGCTGGCGTTGGACCAGTCGCTGCCGCACCGCGGGCACCGCGGACACGGCCGACACCGCGGCGGTCACCGCATCGCCACGGATCTGAGCCGAAACATCTTCTCCACCAAGGTAAGCGCGGTCTTCGTCGGGGTCGAAGCCGACCGAGAACGTCGTATCGACACCGGCGATGGCGTGCGGGTCGTCGAGTGCCACCCCGGCGCGCAGCACGGCGAGCGTCACCAGCCGGTACATGGCGCCGGTGTCGAGGTAACGCGCATCCAGGGCCCGCGCCAGCGCGCGCGACACCGACGACTTCCCGGTGCCGGCCGGCCCGTCGATGGCCACGACCAATCCGTTCACAAATTCACCGCCTGGTACAACGACCCGACTTCCTTGCGGGTCAGCGCCCGCAGCGAACCGGGCCGCATCTCCCCCAGTGCCACCTCGCCGATGTTGGTTCGCACCAGCGCCTCCACCGGGTACCCGGTTTCCGCCAGCAGCCGGCGCACGATGCGTTTCCTGCCCTCGTGCAACGTGATTCGCACCAGCGAACGACCAGGCAGCGTGTCGACCATCGCGAAGTCGTCGACCTTGGCCGGGCCGTCGTCGAGTTGCACGCCCTCGCGCAGCCTCTTGCCCAGACCCCGGGGCACCTTCCCGGTCACCGTGGCCAGATACGTCTTGGGCACCTCGTAGGACGGATGCATCAACCGGTGCGCCAGCTCGCCGTCGTTGGTGAGCAGGATCAGGCCCTCGGTGTCGGCGTCCAGGCGGCCGACGTGGAACAGGTTCTTGTTGCCTCGCACCCGGTTCTCGACCAAGTCGCCGATGCACGGCCGGCCCTGATCGTCGGACATCGTCGACACCATGCCCAGCGGCTTGTTGAGCGCCAGATGAACCAGCTCGTCGTCGAGCATGACCCGCGCACCGTCGACCCGGATCACGGCGGTGGACGGGTCCACCCGGGTGCCCAACTCGGTCACGATGCGCCCGTCGACCTCCACGCGACCGTCGGTGATCATCCGCTCGGCGACGCGCCGCGACGCAATTCCCGCCTGCGACAACACTTTCTGCAGGCGCACACCCTCGGCTTCGGCCATCTCAGTCCTCGTCCAGGTCGAACGAGTGCTGCGGATCGGCCGCAGCGGCGGGATTGAGTTTCATGAACCGTGGCTCGGAGTCCAGCGATTCGCTCAGATCGTCGATCACGTCGACGTCGGGCAACAGCGGTGCGATGTCGGGAAGCTCCGAAAGTTCCGCCAGGCCAAGACGTTCCAGGAACAGCTCGGTGGTCGCGAAGGTCGCCGCACCGGTATCGGGGTCGGCTCCGGCCTCGGTGACCAGGCCGCGTGCCAGCAGGGTGCGTATGACGGCGTCGACGTTGACGCCGCGCACCGCGCTGACCCGCGCGCGGGTGACCGGCTGCCGGTAGGCCACCACCGCAAGGGTTTCCAGAGCGGCCCGGGTCAGTTTGGAGCGCGCCCCCTCGAGCAGCAGTCGCTCCACATACGGGGCGAATCGGGCCCGGGTGTACATGCGCCATCCCCCACCGGCCTCGCGCAGGTCGATGCCGCTGTCACGCAGCGCCAGCTCGTCGGCCAGCACCTGCAGCTTCTCGGCGATCCGGTGCAGCGGCTGCTCGGTGACCGCGGCCAACGACTCCACGCTGACCGGGGTGTCGACCACCAGCAGCAACGCCTCGAGGACCCGGCCAAGTTCGTCGTCATCGAGCAACGGTGGCGTCGCCACCTCGATATCGAGGTCGGTGTGCCTCTCCGATTCGGTGTCCGGAATCTGTTCGGTCATCGCTGATCTTGTTCTTCCACCGGGTCGGCATCCAACTCGTCGTCATGTAGTTCGTCAGCCGAGGGATTGCCGCCGGTCCACGAAATCTTAAGCACACCAAGCGGTTCTGGCTGTTCGAATGCTATCGCGCGGGCCCGGTACAGTTCGAGCAGGGCCAGGAAGCTGCCGACGATCTCGATCGGCATCGTGCACTCGGCAACCAGGTCGGAAAACGAAGCCCAGTGTCCCACGCCGCGGCTTTCGAGCAGGGCCAACACGCGACGCGCCTGCTCGGGCACGGACACCTTGGGATGGTGCAGGTGGCCGATGCCCACCGTCGGAACCGGCCGCGGCGTCATCGCGGCGGCGGCCATCTCGGCGAACGCCTGCGCGTCCACCCCGATCATCACCTCGGGCAGCAACTCGGCGAACCGATCCTCGAGCGACACCGAGCGCGGGTAGCTCTGCAGTGCCGCGGCCTCGAGTTCTGCGAACATCAACGCCACATGCTTGAACGCGCGGTACTGGAGCAACCGCGCGAACAACAGGTCGCGCACCTCTAGCAGCGCGAGGTCCTCTTCGTCGTCGACCTGCCCGGCGGGCAGCAATCGGGCGGCCTTGAGGTCCAGCAGGGTCGCCGCGACCAGCAGGAAGGCCGTCGTCTCGTCAAGGCCCAGGTCCGGCCCGATCTGCTTGGTGTAGGCGATGAAGTCGTCGGTCACCTGGTGCAGCGCCACTTCTGTGACGTCGAGGCGGTGCGCGAAGATCAGCTGCAGCAGCAGGTCGAACGGACCCTCGAAGTTCGCCAGCCGAACCTGGAACCCGGCCTGCGCTTCGTCCTGCCGCTCCACTGTTGCGGTCACGTGCCGAACCGAGCGATGACCTCACGGGCCAGCGACCGATAGGCTTCTGCACCAGTCGATTTCGGAGCCCAGGTGGTGATCGGCTCACCGGCGACGCTGGTCTCCGGGAACCGCACGGTGCGGGTGATGACGGTGTCGAAGACCAGATCCCCGAAGCGCTCCACCACCCGTGCCATCACCTCGCGCGCGTTGACGGTTCGGCTGTCGTAGCGGGTGATCAGGATCCCGCTGATCGCCAGCTTCGGGTTGAGCCGGTCGTGGACCTTGTCGACGGTGTCGGTCAGCAACGCCAGACCGCGCAGCGAGAAGAACTCGCATTCGGTCGGGATGATCACCCCGTCGGCGCAGGCCAGCCCGTTGACGGTGAGCAGGCCCAGCGACGGCTGGCAGTCGATCAACACGTAGTCGTAGCGGTCCAGCACCGGGTGCAACGCACGGCCCAGGCTCTGCTCCCGGCCCACCTCGTTGACGAGCTGGATCTCGGCGGCCGACAGGTCGATGTTGGACGGCACCAGGTCCATGCCGTTGACGCGCGTCTTGATCAGGACCTCGTCGATGGAGACCCGCGGTTCGACCAGCAGGTTGTGCACGGTGTGCTCTAGCTCGTAGTGCGGGACACCCAGTCCGGCCGACAGCGCCCCCTGCGGGTCGAGGTCGACGAGCAGTACCCGCCGACCGTATTCGGCCAGCGCGGCACCCAGGTTGATGGTCGAGGTGGTCTTGCCGACGCCGCCCTTCTGGTTGCACATCGCGATGACCTTCGCGGGGCCGTGTGTGCTCAGCGGCTGGGGTTCGGGGACCGGTCGCGGCGGGCGGCCGGTCAGCCCGACTACGGCAGCGCTGTCAGCGTCGTCAGTCAAGCCGGTTTCCCCCCGCGGTCGGTCTGATGGCGGACATTGCACGGAAGTCTAACGGGTGAGCTGGCCTGCGAAGGCCGACCCGCGGGCAAGCTCACCGCCTACTGTGGCGGCATGGATCTCACGCGCCGGGTTCGGCGAGCGGTGTTGTTCCGCGAGCGCGAGGCCCGGCGCCAGATGACGCGCCGGGTTCGGCGAGCGGTGTTGTTCCGCGAGCGCGAGGCCCGGCGCCAGATGACGCGCCGGGTGCCGTTGTTGCGATGGTCGTTACTGCGGATGGGCCTGGGCATGCGGACCTTCACCAAGACGGGTCAGATCGGTGACGGCCGGGAGGCCGCCGCGGTGGATTACGTGCTGGCCAACGCCCGGCCCGCCGACGTCGACGACGTGCTGGCGGCAATCGACCGGTTCGCCTACGAGAAGTCCTTTCTGATCAACGTCGGCGACGAGAAGGGCGAGATCCTCGACGCGGCGGTCCGCCGGGCGGTTCCCCGCCTTGCGCTGGAGCTGGGCACCTACTGCGGGTACAGCGCCCTGCGGATCGCCCGGGCGGCACCGCGGGCCACCGTCGTATCTGTCGAACTGTCGGCGGCCAATGCCGCCAACGCCCGCCGCATCTGGGCTCACGCCGGTGTCGCCGACCGCGTGCACTGCGTGGTCGGCACCATCGGGGACGGCGGAACCACCCTCGACGCACTGGCCATCGGCCACGGCGTCGGTGAGGGGTCGGTCGACTTCTTGTTCATCGACCACGACAAGACGGCTTACCTGACCGATCTGCAGAGCATCGTGGCGCGCGGCTGGCTGCGCCCCGGTTCGATCACGCTCGCCGACAACCTGGGTCTGCCGGGCTCACCGAAGTACCGCGCCTACATGCGGGAGCAGGAGGGCCGCCGGTGGCGCACGCAGGAGCACCACACGCATGTCGAGTACCAGACGCTGGCGCCCGACCTCATGCTGGAGTCGGAGTTCCTGGGCTGAACCGCCGCAGCGAGTGAGGAGTCACGCAGGGGGTGTCACTCGGGATTCGTCTGCGTCAGTCCTCACTCGACGGATCCTCAGCGCGCCCGCGGATGCGCGCCGGCCCACACCTCGCGCAGCGCGTTGACGGTGACCAGGGTGTAGATCTGCGTCGTCGTCACCGAGGCGTGGCCGAGCAGCTCCTGCACCACCCGCACGTCCGCACCGCCGTCGAGCAGGTGGGTGGCGAACGAATGCCGCATCGTGTGCGGCGACACGGTGCTGGTGATGCCGGCCCGTTCGGCGGTGTCCTGCAGCACCTGCCAGGCGCTCTGGCGCGACAGCCGCCCACCCCGCGCATTGACGAAGATCGCGGCGGTTCCGCGGCCGCGCTGCGCCAGGCCGGGCCGGCCCCGGACCAGGTAGTTGTCCAGCGCCTGCACCGCGGGCCGACCGATCGGCACCAGTCGCTGCTTGCCGCCCTTGCCGCGCAGCAGCACCGAGCGGGCGTGGGTGTCGACGTCGTCGACGTCGAGGCCGACCGCCTCGGAGATCCGCGCACCCGTGGAATACAGCACCTCCAGCAGCGCTCGGTTGCGCAGCGTCAGCGGTCCGTCCGACGGGCTGTCCCCGCCGGCGGCTTCGAGCAGCGCGAGCACCTCGGCCACGGTCAGGCTCTTGGGGAGTCGTCGGCCCGGGGTCGGGGGTTTGACGCCGCGGGCGACGTCGATGTCGGTGACGCCTTCCGCGGCGGCGAACTTGTGCAGGCCCCGCACCGCGATCAGCGCGCGCGCCGCCGACACCGCGGACAGCGCCGCGGCCCCGGTGTCGGGATCGCCCCGGCGCAGCGCGACGAGGAACTCACTGACGTCTGCCTCGGTCACCTCGGTCAGGTCGGCGATCCCGCGCGCGGTCAGATGCTCGTGGTAGCGCCGCAAATCGCGGCGATAGGAGCTCAGGGTGTTGGTCGCCACCCCGCGCTCGATGGTCAGGTGATCCAGGTAGCCCTGCAGCTGCCCGTCGAGTAGCGGCCGGGTGGCCCCGACGGCCACAGTGCGAGCCTCCGTCATGTGTGTGCCGTCACCCCGCGCTGCCGGGCGGCGAACCGCGACGGTCGGTCCGGCCAGGGGGCGTCGACCGGCCGGGGCCGCGCGACGCCCTGCCGCACACCGTGGGCGGCCAGGATGCCGGCGATCGCCAGGGAGTTGACGATCTCGCCGCGGTAGACCATCGCCACCGCCTCGCTCAGCGGCAGGCGGTGCACCTGCAGGTCGGCCTCCTCGTCGTGACCGCCGGCCCGGCTGACGTCGGTCAGGCCGGTGGCCAGGTAGACACGGACGCTCTCGTCGCAGAAGCCCGCCGCGGAGATCACGTCGACGAGCACGCTCCAGTCGGCGGCCACCAGTCCGGTTTCCTCCTCGAGTTCGCGGGCCGCCGCCAGTCGGATGTCCTCACCGGCGACGTCGATGAGCCCGGCGGGCAGCTCCCACAGCCGCCGGCCGACGGCATGCCGGTACTGGTACACCAGCGTCACGGTGTCCTCGTCGAGAGCCACCACGGCCACCGCTCCGAAATGCTCGACGACCTCCCGGCGGGCGGTTCCCCCGCCGGGCATCGCCACCTCGTCGAGGCGCAGCGCAAGGATCTTGCCGACGTAGACGGTTTCGCTCGAGACGGTGTCGAATTCGTGTTCAGCCACGGGGTGGCTCTTGCAGAGCGTGCTCCGCACTGTTGGAGCGCTGCAGATTCTCCAGGGGCAGCCGCTCCTCGGCCTTGTAGGCGATGGCCGCGCCGATGAACGCCGCGAACAACGGATGCGGCCGGGTCGGCCGGCTCTTGAGTTCGGGGTGTGCCTGCGTGCCGACCAGGAAAGCATGCACCTCGCGCGGATACTCCACGAACTCCACGAGGTTCCCGTCGGGTGAGGTGCCCGAGAACCGCAGTCCGCTTGCCCCGATC